>OLGY01001097.1_pt1 | contig 15010 bp, 11 predicted proteins | sample 1605951 | NCBI WGS metagenome assembly OLGY01 (sample SAMN03283280) | human gut metagenome | biome: human-associated habitat; material: feces | host: Homo sapiens | place: Peru | collected 2012
CCATCGGCTGTGTTTTTCAGCTGATAGGTACCACGCTTTTTGCTGTAAAAGGTCATGGCATCCGCAGTATCCGTAACCTGTTCAACGTCCAGGCTGGCAAATCCACGGCGGATGCGGTCTACGGCTTCTTCCCAGCTCATTTCTTCCGGCAAAGGCAGCTGGCCTCTGTCATGCTCCGGGCCATAGACTTTTTTATAGACATCATCCCGGAAGCCGAAGTAGATCACTGCGGCGATCAGAAGCCCCAAAAGGACGGATACCGCTCCGGCACCGGTTGCAACACCTGTCACAATGCCAACAATAAACCCCAGCAGCAACCAGATCTTTAAGGCATCCAGCGCAATGCTTCTGCGGGCAGATGCGGTAAACAGCGGATGAAAGCCGCTCAGATTTTTAGATTTTCCTTTGGCTTTTTTAGCTTCTGCACTGCCATCATAGATTTCAAATAATTCTTTCATGATGTTTCCTCCCATCTCAATGGATGCGTACCCTTTTCCGTTCGGAATGATTCCAATGAATCATTTTGATGCTTTTATTATAAAGCGCTGATTGGACACCAATATTGTCCATCCGGCAAACTTCCATTGGGATTTTTCTATATAGCCTTACATAATAGCCTTACATAGAAAAACCGCCCCGGCTTCCTATATCGGAAACCGAGGCGGTTCGTTTACTTTATGGGTGCTTTTTCAGGCGCTCAACACCTACCAACTAGCGTTCAGTTTTTTGAAGTTTTAGTCATATCTGTATTTAGAGGACTTTCCGTACACTTTTCGGAGCGATTTTTTCAGGCTGACCACCGTTTCTTTGATGATCTTTGCCTCATCGGCAGAGCAATCTGCAAGCTGTTCGGTCATCCAGCTGTCGAACACTGGCTTTGCTTTTTTAATCTCGATGCACAGCAGCTCGTCCGCTGAGCAATCCAGTGCATTGATGATGTCAATCAGCGTTTTTAGGCTGGGCACGGAGTTGCCTGTTTCGATATGGCTGATATGCGTGACTACCACGCCGACCTCATTGGCCAGTTGTTCCTGCGTCATACCTTTTGCAAGGCGGCAGGCACGGATGCGTTTTCCGATGTCGGCGTAGTCCACCATAGTACAAGTACCCTCCGTTTTGTGAAGTGATACTTGTATTGTATGTGCAATCGACCCAGATTGTAATAACCTGAAAGTGCAGTAGACTTATCAAGCAAAGTTATATCAATAATTCATATTCATTTCCTGGATCACCTGTTTTGCGCCCTGAATGGTTTTTATCACTTCACCGCTCCGGATCTCGTTCATACCTTCCGGATCATCGTTTTGCTGGACCAGTTCCAGTTTGCACATGCTGTAAAGCAGCTGAACCAGCAGGACTGTATTTTCCACCATGCTCCGTTCCTCTGCCGTAAGCAGTTTCCAACTGGTGCGCCGCTGGATATTCACGAGCCTATCCAGCTTTTGCAGATGTTCCTGATACATCCGGTTCACTTCGTCCAGTTTGTAGCCGTAGCGGTTGGCCGTGCTTTGCAATTCAAACAAATAGTCACAGATTTCCTTTATTTTCCGTTCTTCCTCTTCCACCTGCTGTCTGACTTCTTCCACTTTGGACGACAGTTTTCTGCCGGAAATCGCGTAATACAGGCCGCCCACCAGTATACCGGCACCCGCCATGGGGCCACTGAAAACAACCGTCCCCAGTGTAATAGCTGCTGCAGTTGCTGCACCGGTGGCAACCATTCCGCCTGCGCCGCCCAGTCTGTCCATCAGTGTATTTACCTTTACCGCCGTATTTTTGATCTCTTCGCCATCGTAGCGTGGAAGAACGATGTCCGCTTTGTGGATCTCATCAAATTCCGGGCGGCTTTTGATCTTTTCAAAAAGGTCGGCAAACTGCTTGAGGCTGCTCAGGATTCGAAATTCCTTCCAATTCAGTTTGTCCATATCCTTCATGCAGAGCTGATTCTGCACATTCAATGCCCTGCGGTTTTCTTCGCTGCGCCGCTGCAACTCTGCCATGTCGGCCCTTGCCTTGTTCCGCTCTGCCTTGCTTTTTTCTACTACAGCACCGGTTGCTTTCATCATCAGGCTAGTGCCCACTATAAATTCCGCTATCACCATTGTTCTGCTCCTTTTGCCGCAGCATCTCCGGTCTCAATGAAACCGGAGCACCGCATTTTCGTCCTGCATAAAATCGTCGAACTCGCCCTCGTATGGCCTTTCAATGCCCAGCCGTTCCAGTTCCTGTTTCAGCAGGATCGTCAATTCCTGCTCTGACCGGGCGCCTTCCATGGTGCAGATCAGATGATCGTACTGCGCAGTCTCCTGCTTCCAGCGTTCCAGATCTAGCATTTTCAGCTGCGCCATCTTCTGATCCAGTGCCTGATTTACCACACGATAGGCTTCCAGCTGCGTCTCGATGGTATCACCCATGCCAAGCCGGATGCAGGCTTCTCTGAGCACCAGCTTCACAAGGCGATACCATGCGATCAGGTTCAGCCGCAGGCAGAAATCCACAATCTTTCCATTGCTGCGGAGCGCCGCGTCTGCGCCGTCCACAAGGCAGAGCGTGGCATCGCCTACGATCAGCATGACACGGAGGTCGTCGTGTTTTCGGGTGGGAATGCAGGCCGTCAGCGGCCACCCATCGCAGAAATAATGCCGGATTGCCCAAATAAGCTTGATGTTCAGATCGCACAGGAGCACCGGGATGCTCATGGTCAGACCCCAGCGTGCATCATAGCCTTTCTCAAATACTCTTGTTGCAATCTGGGCCACCGTGTTGCTATACACCGTTTTGCCTTCGCCCTTTACGCGGAAGCTGCCAAACTTGCATAGACCAAACAACTCGTAAAACGGGATAACGATGCCACTGCCTCTGCCGCCATTGCCTCGTGTGCCCTGACTACCTGCTGCATCTGAAAACAAATGCCCCAGCCAGTTGGCGGTGCCGTAGAAGAGCTTTTGAAGCAGGGTGTTTCCCCGCAGCTCCTGCGGGTCTGATGGGTAAAATATTATCCTTCCATTATCCAAAAAAGCGGATTTTCCGGTAAACTGGCTCAACAGCGAAAAAAACAGGCCAAAAATATCCGGTGCATGTCCCAAAGACTTCATATGGTGGTTAAACGTGCCCATATGCTTGACCATGTTATCCACCTTGCTCGATGTCGCCTGATCGTAATTTACAGGAAACTTTTCTTCCAGGAAGTGGATCGCACTTTCCAGGCTGCTCTTATTTCCCGGCTTGGGCCATCCGCAGAGCTTTGCAAATGCCATTACCGCTTTGTCCGCTTGCTCATCGGTCCAGCTACCAAGGATGCTGTTTGCCTTACTTGTTCCAACGTTCGGCATCCCCACCAGAAAAATATCCACAAGCCCGCTCAGGACGCCGCAGCCCGTTGCCGCAAGGTAATCGTACCGGTCACAGCGGCTTTTGCAGAATGCCGTCCGTGTTTCCGGTTCCAACCGGACCGTGCCAAGGTTGAATGTGGTCTGATCTACATAAATTTCCATGCTACTCTCCCTTACGTACTGTTTTTTGAAAGCAGCCGGACGTATTCGCCCTGGCTTCTTATCCACATATCGATTCCGGTTCCAAACACTTCCGCTTCCACGATCCAGCCCTTTTCCGTCGCCTGCTGTACCTTTGCGGTGGGCAGACGGTCAAGGACGGATTCCAGACTTGGCCCCGTATACTCAAAGCGGATGGTCTGCAGCTCGCCGCCGTACATAAACTGAATGCGTTTGCGCATCTCACCTTCCTGAAAGCGGTCGGCATACCGTCGGGCAAAATGTCGGTCAAGGGTCTTATAGCTCTGGATGCGGTCGATGCGGTAGATCGTCGGAGAATCATCCTGTGGATTCTTGAAGTGCTTTTCCTTGTCGATGCCCTCAATAAACGCCGCCAGATAGAAATAATACTCGCTGAACAGGATGCCCACCGGTTCGATAGTGCGCACACGGGTCTCACCATCGTGGGTGCGGCAGTAGGTTATTTCCATAATATTGTGATCTTCTATTGCTGTACCGATCTCCCACAGATTTTCAATAAATTTCCGGCCATGCTGCGGCTCAACATAGTGGAAACGCTCGTTGCTCACAAGGGTTTTTACCTGATTCAGCCGGTCCATCGGCGTACATGCTCCCACAAGCTTATCCAGAATGGGGAACATTTCCTCTTTGACCATAGAACGGCTTTCCAGCAGAATCTTGCATACTGCAAAAATCTCGCTGCTGGTCAAAAAGCGCGAAAGCGTGTCGTCCAGCAGATAACCTCCCTTTGCAGAGTTATACAAGATCTCCCGGCGCGGCTCACTGTCTGCATAATAATTGCGCAGTGCGTCGATATCTCTCTGGATCGTTTTTTCGCTTACGCCAAAACGATCTGCGGTCTGCTGCTTGCTCAGCACACTGCCCTGTACCAAGATCTGCTGAATATACAGCAGCCGGTCCAACCTGTTATTGTGCACCGTTTTTCCTCCCACAGCTTACTTTTCAAGCCATTTTTCAAGCCGCTCTTTTGTTTTTTGCAAGGTTTCCGGCAAGAACACCTGCCGGCACAATGCTTCGTAGGCCGCAAGATACCAGACTGCACGGCGATACTGATTGAACCGGAGCGCATTTTCCACGCTGCGGTACACAACTTCCGCCAGCTGCTGCCTACGGCGCTGCTCATCCGTGCCAGCCAGACCCACCAGCATAAGATTTTCCTCGGTGTTCCAGCGTGCCCGACAGCGCTGCGCCGCCGCAAAAAGCTGTTTTTGCTGCTCTGTCTGCCGCGTCAGGAAATGTTCTTCAGCCATCGTTTTCCTCCACGCCAAGGCCAAGCGCTTTGAGCACCTCCACATCCTGCGCTGTCAGTTGTGCATAGTTCTTGAGGATCTGGTCCAGTTTTGTGCGGTTATCCTCGTTTACCTGCTGCAGGGCCCCCGTCAGCGCCTTCTGCTGTTCTTCTGCATGATCACACGCATTATTCAGGCAAGTCTGCATATCCTTGCACAGATTACCAATTGCCTTTTCCTGCCTATCTGCGCTGCCTTCCAGTGCATTCTGCACACTTCCCACGGCTGTCTGGGTGTTCTTGCAAAAGGTATTGATGTCATTTTTCAGCCCCAGACAAGTTCCATAAACCGTCCCGACAGTCCGATCTTGCGCTTCCCAGTGCTTTTTCAGCTTTTCCAGCAGAGCTGCGTGCTCGTTCTTTTCCTGTTCCAGCTGCGCCTTATAATAGCTCGCAGCGGCATCGCGTTCTTTGGTCAGCACCGTCTGCACAGCCGCTGTGCTTTCGCAAAGGGTCTGCAGTTTTGCCTGCAGGGCATCCATGGTGCCTTTCAGCTCTGCCGCATGTTTTTCTGCCTGTTCCTGCTCGGCTGTACGGCATTCCTGCCACTTTTTCAGCAGGCCCTGCAGGCCAGCAGCCAGCAGCACTGCGCCCACCAGCAACAGGCAGATCCCCACGACCGCGCCCACGGTTTTATCCGGTGCCGCACCTGCGGCAAGGTATCCGGTTGCAGCAAAGAAAAGTGCAGCCGCCAATTCATAGATCCATTTCATTTTAATGCTCCTCTGATCTGTTCATACCGTTCCCATGCACATTTCTGCAGGATGAGCGGTGCTGTGTTTTTCAGGTAATTCTGTACAGCGATGGTCATCTTGCCAATAAAGCCTTCCCGTGCCACCTGCCGGTCGTATTCTTCCGCGGTGATGCTGGCCAGCATTTTTTCGGCCAGTGCCGGGTCCTGCACCGCCTGCCTGTACGCCATGCGCAGCCGCTTTTCACGCACCTGCCGGTCGCGTTCCACATTCCAGAAAGAAGGCTGCAGCAGATTGGAAATACCAAGCTGTGCATCATAGCCCTCCGCCCATTTCAGAAAGCCGGATGGCTGCTCGTCAAACAGCATATGCTCCATCAGCGACACGTAGGCCAGCCAGATGCTCTTCTGCCCTGTGGACTTGAATGCATCGAACGAATAGACGTATCGGTGCGCTGCAAGATCATCCCACGGGAACGGTTTGAGCGCCTCCGGCACCAGTTCCCGCAGTGACCAGATGCTGTCCAGTTGTCTGCACAGCTGCCGTTTCCAGCGCTGGCTGTCCGTTTCGCGGCCATTCAGCACAGCCAGCACCGGCCCGCCTTCCCCTTTTGTGGGCGGCGGAATACAGACGGCGTCTTTTCCGGCGCTGCGGTAAAGCCCGCACTGCCTTTGGGCTGCAGACTGGGCAGCGTCGGCGTCCAAATCTGTACTGCTGCGGTGGAGCGGTTCATCCAGAAGGACGATCCGTACCGGATGGCCGCTTTTCTGGCTCTTCTGAATCTCATCGTATGTATCCTTCCGGCCAAACGTGGACTTTTCAAAGATCAGCAGCTGTGTATCTGGCTTCAGCGGAAACATGTCCAGCTCTGCCTTTTCCGGCAGGACAAGGGCCGTCATTCCGGGGATCATCCAGCGGGAAGAAGCCTGCCAGCCGTCATCCGCGTGGACAATTCCCGGCTCATCGCCGTACTTTACCCAGACCGGCCCCTGTCTCCATTCCAGGGTCGGCCTGCATTCCAGCATCCAGGCCAGAAAATCATAGCGCGCCTGATCACCCGTAAGGGCCCAGTCCGGCTGCAGCTGTTCAGCCATTCAGACACTCCTCCCTGATCTGCTGCTGCAGTGCCGCAGTTTTTTGCAGTTCCTGGGCATTGCTGCTTTCCGGCGCATGCATCAGCTGGTCCAGCTCTGCCTGTTTTTCCTGCAGGCGGCCCTGTACCGCTTGCAGCCGTTTTGCCTGATAGTAATTCAGCCGCTCCGGCAGCTGCGCGCGGGCCGCTGCGATCTGCTGTTCCAGCTCTGGCTGCAGCTGGTCACAATACCACCGGCTGCACTCTTCACGCCACTTTTTCATAGCGTCCGCCTTATTTTTGGCTTCCGCTTCCCTGCTGCAGCGCACCAATTCCTGTTCCACTGCTGCTGCATCTGCCTCAGCAGCCTGCTTTTCTGCTTTCAGTTCTTCTTCCTGCTCAGAAAAGCTGTCTGCCTGCCGTTTGGCCGCCGCAAGGAACTGCTGCTTTTGGGCTTGATCTTTTTCCAGCTGCTCGTGCGTTTCCTGCCATTCTTTGGCGTGCTGGACGCTTTCCACCTTTCTGGGCGGGGTATCCAACTTCTCGCCCAGCTTCGTCGTCCAGTAAGAAAGGCTGATCATATCCAAGAAATTGGGTTCACTGTTGTTCATATCTTCCGGATGATAATTCTGTGCCTTTTTGAACTCGCCCACCGCTGAAACGCCGCCCGCCACCACCTGGCCGGTCACCTTTCTGGCCATCTGCGTATAGGCTGCCTGCTCCTTTGCCTTTGCCCGCGACGGACTTATGGCGTTCAATGTCTTATCCAGCCAGCGCGCTTTGATCACCGAATCGTTTATGGTGTCTGCTTTTTCGATCAGTCCGCTTTTTGCCATGCTCTGCAAAAGACTGCCCAGCGGCTTCATAAGCGCGTCGTTTGAGGTCAGCAGTTTCATTCCCACATTGCCTGCAATGGCACCCAGCTGGGCTCCGGTCATGGTCACCAGCATTATTTCAGCAATCTGGCCCAGGCCGCCAGCGATCTCCGACGGTTTCAGGCCTTTCTGCTCCTCGTATACATACTGCGGGACATAGGGGCCATGCTGTTCGCACGCCATCTGCGCCGCTTCCAGATTGTTCTGGGCGGTAAGGACTAGCCGCTGCGCCTGTTCATACTCCGGCGTGTCCTTCATTGCAGCGATCCGGGCTTCCAGCTTTTTTGGCTTTTCCTTCAGTTCCCAGAGCTGTCGCTTCAACTCTGCCATCTCGTCATCTTCCTGCTGGCAGGCGGCAGCAAAGTTTTCGGCTGTCATTCCAGGCAGCTTATCCAGCGCCGCACTTTCCAGTGCCTTTTTCAGCTCGGTGTTGGTCTGCTGCAGGGCCTGATCGCTCACCTCGCTGATGTGCTGTGCAAGCCGCACCACCTGACGCTGGGCCTCCTTCTGGATAAGCTCCTTCGTTTCTTTTTCATCGCCATCGCTGGCGCGGATGCGTTCGGCCGATTCTTCAAGGTCTTCCTGCATTTGGCGGGTCACCGTGCCATCCAGCTTCCGCTGTGCTTCCTGCACGCGCCGGTTCATCTGCTCCTGCCGGTTCTCAGCCGTCTGGTTCAGCAGCCGGATCTGTCTGCTCAGTTCGTCCTGCTTTTTCCGAGCATCCGTCTTGTCGGCACTGCCTGCTGCTTCCAGCACCTTACGGCGCTCTTCCAGCCCGGCATACAGATGCTCTGCCAGAAGTTTCGTCTGCGCTGCAACGGCTTCTGCCAGCTGCTCCTGTGCGTGGGCACCGTACTCTGCCAGCATGGCTTTGAGCGGTTCCAGCCGTGCGTAGTATTCCGACTCCGGCATGTTGGAGACAAAATAGCAGCTCTCGTCATCTATCCCGCAGCTGGACAGTGCTTTGCAGGTGAATGCACAGGCACTCTCCAGACTTTCTTCCTCCGGGTCCAGCTCGTCAAGCCGTGTCCGCACGCAGGCAATGTTCAGGCCGCTGGCCTTCATCTGCGTCAGCTTTTCAAGATCGACCCTGCCGGGCGCACCGCCCATCACATAGACCACCCGCGCCGCCAGTGCCAGCGACCGGGCCAGCATCTGCTCGTGCCTTTGGATGACCGTATTGAAGCCCGGCGTGTCCAGCAGTATCATGCCGCCCTGCAGCAGTTCGCTTTTGAGGAACACTTCCAGATATTCCAGTGTCTCGGGGTCCCAGATTTCCTTGCGCTGATCGATGTCCCGCACCTGTTCCAGCGTGATCTGCCGGACGGTGCCGTCCGTGCAGTGGACCAGTGCTTTTTCCTCTTCACCGTAGCAGATATAGGTCAGTGCAGCAGTGGTCTCCGTGGTGCCGCAGGGCAGCAGCTCCCTGCCCAGCAGATTGTTGATCAGGTGGGATTTTCCTGCCGAAAAGCAGCCCACAAAAGCCACAAAAAAGTTTTTGTCTTTTTCCAGCTGCTGCAGTTCTTCCAGCCGCTGCTTTTCCTCGGCCCATTTCAACTGCTCTGCTGCACGTATAAGCGCTTCAAACTCCATGGTTACTTCTCCACCTTTTCTTTGTCCAGCGTTGCCTTCATGCTGCTTTGCAGCTCTTGCACAAGGCAGCTGCCGGTCTTTATCAGGGCTCTGGTCTGCTGCAGATCTTTCTGTGCAGCATCCAGCTTCTGTGCTCTGGTCTCACTGTCGCTCTTGATCGTCTGGATGATCTGTTCCAGCTCGGTCTGCTTTTGTTCCAGTTCCCGGCTCAGGTTCATATTCACCAGGTTGGCCACGATGTCCACATATGTGCCCTGACGCTCTCGCAGGTACTTCCGGATGCTGTCCTGGATCTCGCCCGAGTTCTCGTCCACCTTTTCAAGGATCTGGAAGCGCAGTTTCCGCAGGCGTTTTTGGGCATCGACGCTCATTTCACGGTTCTGCTTTGCCAGCAACTCCGATCTTTCCTGTCTCAGCTGCGCCAGCCTGCGCTCTTCCTGGTCTTTGCGGCCTTTCAGGACAGTGCTCTTCTCCATGCCCTGTGCCTGGGTTTCCAGGCCGCTGATCTTTTCCTTTTCTGCGCTGATCGCGTCATCCTTCTCCCCAACGATCTTGTTACGTTCCTTTTCGGCCGCTTCTTTTTCTGCCGTGTCGGATGTGATTTTCTCTTCTACAATGGTTTCTTTGCCGATAAGAACTGTGGCAACAATGCCGATCAGACCTTTACGCCATTTTTCGCTGATATTTTGCTCTGTTTTTACCTTTGGGTCCGGGATATGGAACGTATCGCGGAACGCATCCCGGCTCTGTTCCATTTTGTCCAGCCGGGTCTTTTCTTTCTGCAGTTCCTGTTCCATTTCAGCGGCCTGGATAAAATCCAGTTCCAGCTGGTCGCGCTTTGCTTCCTGCGCACGGATCTTATCCGACAGTTCTTTGCAGGCCTTTTCGTATACGGCCTCCTGGTTCTTGCCAGCCTGCATCGTCACCTCAAACGTCTTGGGTTCCAGCCGGATTTCCAAAGGCATGTCGCTTTCGTTCAGCTTTTGGGTGAGCTGGCCGGCATATTTCCCGTACTCGATGCTGACGATCTCCATCAGTTTATCGCGCAGTTCCTCGTCCATATACCGTGCGATCCGGTTATACTTATCCTTCAGCTTCCGGCTCAGTTCCAGGCTGTACAGTTCCAGATCCTCCGGATCATCCTGCTCCCGGATCTCCTCGCTCACAGAACTCCGCAGCGCGCTGCACTTTGCATCGGCACTCTCCAACAGGTCACGCACCGCTGTGCGGATCGAGTTGCTCAGTTCGGCACTGTTGCCATCCATGCTGTCCTGCAGCTCGTCGATCTCTTTCTGCAGGGCATCGCGCTGTCGGCCCAGTTCCTCGCTGCCCATCTGCTGGTTCAATGCCTTAATCTGGTTGTCCAGCACAGCTTCTTCCCGGCCAAGAGCATTCAGCGCACGGTTCAGCGGACCGCACAGCTGATCCCGTGCACGCTCGCCGTTTGTAAGGTAGTCCCACAGGCGGTCTTCAAAGGCTTCCATCCGTGAAGCGTTCTCCAGCGCTCTGCGGTCTTCTTCCGTCTCGATCGGCTGTACGCCGAAGGGGCCTTTGATTTTCTGGATGCTTTTATCCCGGGCTGCCAATGCCTTTTTGGCCGAGATTGGCCAGATATGAGGCATTTCTTTTTCTTCCGGAAACTGCTCGCAATATGTTTTCTTTATATACTCCGTCACCTCTTCGACGGATTTGCCCTCGCCTTCGTTGATCTGATCGACCTTGTTGAGGGCAAAGAAGGTGTTGGAATTCCAATTCCAGTTTTTCAGATCGTGCAGGAACTCAAAGTTGCTCTTGGAACCCGGCTGGCACGCATTGAACAGGAAAATGCACGCATTGGAGTGGCGGATCTGTTCTTCCGTGATCTCACGGTGATGCGCAGCCAGGCCGCTCAGACCCGGGCTGTCCACCAGCATAACACCATCTTTCAGAAAATCCGAGTCGAAAAAGAGATCCACGTGGTCGATGCGGGCAGCAACCGTATCCTCGCCGTCGTCCCCCTTTGTGCTGACCACATTTTCTACCGTAGAAAGCTCCAGATCCTGCAGCGTTTCTGTCCGGCCTTCCGGGCTGCGGTAGTACACGATGCCGGCTTCACCGTTCGGCGCGCAGGATGCGTGACGCAGGAAGTTGACGGTAGCCGTTGTCTCGCCGGAATTGCTGGGCAGCACCCTTTTATGCATCATTGCATTCAGAAAGGTCGATTTACCGGCACTGAACTCGCCCACCACCACAATGCTGAACACATCTTTTTCCACATTATCCATCAGCACTTGCAGGCTTTGTGCCTCGTCGCTTCGGCCAAGTGCCCTTACCTCCTGAATGCTCTGCGCCAGAAACGCAGTCACTTCATTTTTGCGCTGTGTGTACACCTGTTTGTAATCCGTCATGCCAGTTTTTCCTCCATTTCTTTTTGCATGTTCCGCAGCTGATCCACGCTTGCCGCCAGCTGTTCCAGTTCATCCTGCAGTTCTGACCGATGCCCGGCCTTTACTGCTTCAAGCCGCTGCAGCTGGCCGCTTACCGCAATTCTCATTGCCTGGATCGCCTGTTCCGTATAGTTCTGCTCCATCTTCCGGATGCGCTCATCTATGATCTCTGCCATCTGCTGTGCCGGTTCGCCGTCATCCGCCAGGTATGCCTCTACCTGCTCTCTCAGGCCGTTTTTGCACAGGTTCAGATAGTTGATCGTATCGGTCTGTATTTTGATCTCAAGGCTACGCCGCTGCTCTTCCAGTTCCTGCTGCTTGTCCCGGATCTTTTTCTCAAGCGTCCCGTAAAAATCTTTGGCGCTGGCGTATTGCTGCTTTACCTCTTCTGCCTGCTCTTGAAGCTCCCTGGCTTTTTCTCCCAGCTCGTCTACTTTTTCATAAAGCTCGTTGAGTTCTGCTTTCCTTTTGTCCCACATCTTTCCAAGGTCATCGTTTTCTTTTTCCGTGACGCTCTCTTTTGGGCCCAAGAGCCATCCAAAAAGCCCTCCGCGCGGTTTGCTTTCGATTTTTTTCTCCTTCCATGCCTCCGGTCTTGTGCCAAGCTCACTCTGTTCTGTCAGGAACCGGTTGTACTCTGCCATCCAGCTGTACCATCCGGCCTCTGCCTTTTGCTGTGCAGGAGCGACCTCGCCTTTCAGGTGTTCCATCTTTTCCCGAGCAGGAGCTTCCTCTGCCCGCATCTTTTTCAGTTTCTCTTCCATCCTTTCAATGTCACTTTTCTCTGCCGCAAAGCCGGTGCCCACTTTTTGTGTGGTTTCAAACCGGGCCTTTTTCAGCTTCAGCTCGGCACCGCCCGCATACTCTTCCACACGGGTCTGCAACTGCTGCCGGACAGCCTCGATCTTATCCTCAAGATTTTCCTGCAGCTTGACGAACTTTGCATTCAGCATCCATTCCATATCACCGGCCAGCGTGGTTTTCTGCCAGCTCTGCAAATGGGCGAGCTCTTCTTTGTATTTATGGTTCTGCCCATACCTGCTGATATCCTGATTTGTGGAACTCCTCACAGCTTCGCGGACTGCGTGGGCGGCTGCGGCTTCTTCTCTCCGCAGCTCCATTCCCATGGCCAGGACAAAATTCTGCAGCCGGGTCTCATTTTCTTTCTGGTTTTTCCGGATGCTCTCTGCCCGTGCTTCCAGCTTTTCCACAGCAAAGCGATCCTGACTGGACGCATAGAGGGCATTGACCCGCTCTCTGCGCTGTTCCACCTGCTCTGTCAGCTGGCCCAGCCAGTCAGCCAGTGCACGCGCACTGCTGCCATACTTGATTTTTTCCAGCGCATCCGGCCGGAACGTCTCCTTCAACAGCAAACGGAACTGGTCAAAGTTCGAGTTCTTGTACAGCACCGCGCGGTTTGCTTCGGTAAGCAGCGGCCCATCTTTGTACATCCGCTGGATATTGCGGTCCTGTGCATTCAGCGCCTGCAGTGCGGAAACGCCGCACAGCTCAAACTCTGCCTCAGGGACATCCTGAAACACCTTTTCCTGAAGGATGCTTTTTTGCTCCTCCAGCTTTTTCTCCAGCGTGTCACCTTCGTCTTCGTTCAGTGTGTCGATAAAATTCTGCACAAAGATGAACTTTTTCTGGATCAGCACCAGCTGCCGCAAAGAGCTTATGTCCGTATCCGCCAGGCCGCGCTGTGGAAGCATGTAAATGCAGGCATGGGCCTGCTGCACCAGTTCCATCGTCCGCTCCCGGTGTCCACCAGCCATACCGTTCAGGCCTGGCGTATCCACGATCACAATGGGCTCAGCGGACGGCATCAGCGGAAGGAACAATTCCACCTGCACCACCTCGGCAGCAATCTTCAGCCGTTTGCTGAACGTGGTGGTATATTCTACAAGTTCATCCAGTTCCTGCAGATGTACCGTGCTGCCATCACTCAGTTTTACGCATCCTTTCCCGCAGCGGGAATCCTCCCGCCTGACATTGATCAGCTGTGTAATGGCAGCCGTCGTTTCCAGCGAGGCATGCTGCAGCACATCCCTGCCGATCAGCGCATTGATGAATGTAGACTTGCCGGAGCTGAATTCGCCCACCACTGCGATCCGGAACTCATCATCCTCAAAGCGCTTTTTGAAAAATCCCAGCCGCTGCTGAAATTCCGGCAGTTCGCTGAGCTCCTTCTGGCCGGATAACTGCCGGATCACCTCCAAGCCCGTCTTCTGGAGCACCGATTCAGACATTGCATTTCCTCCTTCGTTTTTCAGGCGGTCTGCCTGACCCGCAAAAAGTTTTTTCCACTGCGCCTAAATAGATTATACAATCCAATACATTATAACTGCATACACGTTTCTTTTCTTTTTATTGTAGCACAGCACATCAGATATCGCAATTTTCTATACGAAATTCCGCTATTTCACGGAAATCAAAAAAGCTTTTTGTTTTTCTTGCACAATTTTATTTTATAAAAAGAGATGGACAGCTTGTCTGTCCATCTCCCGGAAAGTCAAGTTATTTTTCAAAAATTCCAGCCGCGATTTAAGCGGTAAACTGTATCGCGCACACTGTCCACGAAGGTATACATCACCTGACGCGGAGACATGCATTCACCGACTATATAAATCACTAACAGCAGATTCAGCGCAAACGCCATCCCCAGCAGAAACAGCAGCATCTTTTTCATCGCATTTTTCCTCCTAACAGCCTTTTTCTCTTTTTATAGCCTTATTATAGCAATCAAGTTGGACAGTCATGCTGTCCATTTTCATTGCCAAATCAAAAAAGAACAAGATGCCTTCTTTTTAGAAAGTCATCCTGTTCTTTTTGCTGCCGCCTGCATCTCCGGCAGACTACAAAACATCTACTCTGCGTTTTCTGCCCGAATCTGCCTCTTATACTTATAATAAGTATTCCGGGCAAGTCCAGTCAATTTCATGCACTCCATGTCATCCAATGTACCGCCAAACGCCTTACAATGGATACGGATCTTCTCCTTGGCCGCTTTGGACTTTTTGGTTTCAAAGCCAATGCCTTTCTTACGGCCAACCTGCTTGCCGTTCAGCTGGGCGGTCAAAAGGCCCTCACGGGTACGCTGGTGCAGATCGGCAACTTCTTTTTCGGACTGCTCAAAGGCCAGTTTAATCTGTTCTTTGGCCAAGGCCATCAGATACTCGTTGATGCCCTTCAAGATGAAGTCTACATTCGTCCCTGTCATGGCAATGCTGCCGGACAGGGCTTTTTTGTAGGTCTCGGTGTCGATGTGGTGCTCTTTCAAGAACACCAGCCGGATGCCCTTATGGTAGAGGTCTTCGTACAGAGCAAAACCCTCTTCTGCATTTCTGGACATCCGGGACACCGAATCGAACACCACCGTATCCCCGGATTTCAGAATCCGATAGAGCTTCAGCCATTCCGGGCGAAAGATAGATGTACCGGTGTAGGCTTCCTGCACGATATGGGCAGTCGGGTATTCGGCCTTGATGTTGCGGATCTGACGGTCAATGCTCTGCTTTGCCGTAGAGATAC
>OLGY01001098.1_pt1 | contig 15007 bp, 18 predicted proteins | sample 1605951 | NCBI WGS metagenome assembly OLGY01 (sample SAMN03283280) | human gut metagenome | biome: human-associated habitat; material: feces | host: Homo sapiens | place: Peru | collected 2012
CGGTGTCACCTGACGATTGCCTAGTCCTACAACTAAAATGGAACAAATTTCTTTCTCCTGCAAATGTATGATCTCCCCAATTTTTCTTGCAAGCTTTTCGGAAATTTCTCTGTGATAATCTTCGTCTGACATTGCCATATTAGGTGCTTCAATCGTCAAATATACTCCTACCGGTTTTCCCATACTTTTAGCTCCGTTTTCCGTTTCGATTTTAACCTTTGTAATCTGAATCTCCAGTTCTTCTTCATACTCTTCCTCTAAAATTACTCCCGGAATTTCAACTTGATCTGACTCAAAGCGTTCTTTTTCTTCCAACGCAAGATCTGTTCTCACATTATATTTTTCTAACATCGTCAATTTTCCTCTTTTCCTTTTTTCTACTTGTATTTTTTACATTATTTTTCAAAATATGTATTGACAAGTTCTTCCTATTAGCATAAAATAAATGAGTATGTTCCATTAGAACGTCCGTGTCCGAGTCTAATGTGGACAAGTAAAGTGGTGATTTATCATCCGCTTGAGATATTATTACATTTGAAAATTTATTATTATTTGGAGGTGCTCAGATTGGCTAACATTAAATCTGCTAAAAAAAGAATTTTAGTTAACGAAACTAAAGCTGCTAGAAACAAAGCAATCAAATCTAAAGTTAAAACTGCTGTTAAGAAAGTAGACGCTGCAGTTGCACAGAAAGACGTTGAGGCTGCTAAAACAGCTCTCAAAGTTGCTATCGTTGAAATCACAAAAGCTGGAAGCAAAGGTGTATACCACAAAAATACAGTTTCAAGAAAGATTTCTCGTCTTTCAAAATCTGTAAACAGCATTGCTTAATTAATATATAGACGATTTTAAAACATCCGCTACCGTCATGGCGGATGTTTTTTTATATATTAGGAAAGCACTCCCTAATATATAAAAAGCACTGCCCTACAACTATTATTGTTGTAGAACAATGCCTTCTATCTAATCTTATCTTTTCCTGATTTTCTAATTAGTTATTGATCAGTTTATCCTCATCACTCCAGCTATAGAGTTTTCTAATCTCAGCTCCAACTTTCTCTGATGGATGCTCAGCTGCCAGTTTTCTCATAGCTTTGAAATGAGCCTGTCCACCTGCTTCTGACATATCTAACAAGAAGTCTTTTGCAAATGTACCATCCTGAATATCTGTAAGAATCTTTTTCATTGCTTTCTTTGTATCTTCTGTAATGATCTTTGGTCCTGTAATATAGTCACCATACTCAGCTGTATTTGAAATAGAATATCTCATTCCTTCAAATCCTGACTGATAAATCAGGTCAACGATCAGTTTCATCTCGTGAATACATTCAAAGTAAGCATTTCTTGGATCGTATCCAGCTTCACATAATGTTTCAAAACCTGCCTGCATTAATGCACAAACACCACCGCAAAGTACTGCCTGCTCACCAAACAAGTCTGTCTCTGTCTCTGTTCTGAATGTTGTCTCAAGAACTCCGGCTCTTGCTCCACCGATTCCTGCTGCATATGCAAGTGCAATATCAAGAGCTTTACCTGTAGCATCCTGTTCAACAGCTACCAGACAAGGAACTCCTTTACCTACCTGATACTCACTTCTTACTGTGTGTCCTGGTCCTTTAGGGGCAATCATTGTAACATCAACATTTGCTGGTGGTACAATCTGATTGAAATGAATGTTAAATCCATGAGCGAACATTAACATATTTCCCTCTTCCAGATTTGGTGCGATATCTTTTTTATAAAGTGCAGCCTGTTTCTCATCATTGATCAGAATCATAATAATATCAGCTTTCTTAGCTGCTTCTGCTGCTGTATATACTTTAAGTCCCTGCTCTTCAGCTTTCTTCCAAGATTTACTTCCTTCATACAGACCGATAATAACATTGCATCCAGAATCTTTCAGGTTCAATGCATGTGCATGTCCCTGGCTACCATATCCAATAATTGCAATTGTTTTTCCCTCTAACATTGAAAGGTTACAGTCTTCCTGATAATAAATTTTTGCTGCCATTTGCCATTCCTCCTAAAATTTCATGTCGGAATATCCCGACTGATTTGTATCTAGTTAAAGGCTTTTAAACCTCTAGCTTCTAAATTAAAAATTGCTGCAATCCCTACTTCGATATTCTATAAGGATTATAAATATGTAATATCTTTGCTTCCTCTTGACAATCCTGTGATTCCGGTTCTTGCAAGCTCCAAAATCTCATAACCATCCAGCAAATTTAAAAATGCTTCCAATTTTGATTGATTTCCAGTAAGCTCAATCATAAGTGAATCCTGCTCTACATCAACAATCTTCGCACGGAAGATATCTGCAACAGAAATCACTTCACTTCTCTGTTTTGAATTCGCCCGAATCTTAACAAGCATCAATTCACGATACACAGAATCTTCATCCTGCAATTTCTTAATACTTCTCACATCTACAAGTTTACGAAGCTGCTTCTCAATCTGTTCCAAAATCAATTCATCACCCGATGTCACTACCGTAATTCTGGTAAATCTTGGATCTGCAGTTCTACCTGCTGTGATACTGTCAATACTGTAGCCTCGTCTGCTAAACAATCCTGCAATTCTGCTTAAAACACCCGGATTGTTATCAACGAGTAAAGAATATACCTGTCTTCTCATAGTATCTCCCACTTTCCCACAAACGCTATTTTGTTTTATTTATAAAACAGAGTGCGTTCTGTTTTTTTATAATAGCAACTATACTTGTTTTTGTCAACACTTTCTACATTATTTTTCAAAAAGTTTTTTTCGGTCGAAGCCAAAAAGACCTGCTGGATTTTTCATATATATGCCAATGCAAAAAGCGGCTGCCAACTCTCGTTGACAACCACTCATAATTTTTAACTACCTATTACTCTTCGTCTCTGTATCCATTTGGATTGTGTGACTGCCATCTCCATGAATCTGCACACATCTCTTCAATACCACGCTCTGCTACCCAGCCAAGCTCTTCCTTTGCTTTTGTCGCATCACAATAACATGTTGCAATATCCCCGGCTCTTCTAGGTTTAATCTCGTATGGGATTTTCTTTCCACAGGCTTTTTCATACGCTTTCACAACATCCAGAACACTGTATCCAACACCTGTTCCAAGATTATAGATATGAACTCCTGTCTGTCCTTTCATCTTTTCAATTGCTTTCACATGACCAACTGCAAGATCAACTACATGAATATAATCACGTACGCCTGTTCCATCCGGTGTATCATAATCGTCACCAAATACACCAAGACATTTCAGCTTGCCTACTGCAACCTGTGCGATATATGGTACCAAATTGTTTGGAATACCCTTTGGATCTTCACCGATTCTTCCTGATTCATGTGCTCCGATTGGGTTGAAATAACGAAGCAGCATCACATTCCACTCTGGATCTCCAACATATAAATCTGTTAAAATCTGCTCCAACATTCCCTTTGTTCTTCCATATGGATTCGTAATCTCTCCCTTTGGACAATTTTCTGTAATCGGAATCTCCGCAGGATCTCCATATACTGTTGCAGAAGAACTGAAAATAATATTCTTACATCCATGTTTTCTCATCACATCTGTCAAAATCAGTGTACCTGTGATATTGTTGTGGTAATACTCCCAAGGTTTCTGAACAGACTCACCAACAGCTTTTAATCCAGCGAAATTAATCACCGCTTCAATATTCTCATTTTCAAAGATAGGATCAAGGTCTTCTCGATTAAGGACATCCCCCTCATAAAATTTCAAAGATTTTCCTGTAATCTCCTGTACTCTCTCTAATGCCACTTCACTTGAATTATACAAATTGTCAATAACAACAACTTCATATCCTCTATTCAGAAGTTCCACACAAGTATGGCTTCCAATATATCCTGCTCCACCTGCTACTAAAATTGCCATAATCTTTTCATCCTTTCTTTTACAATGCTGTCAAACATAAAATCCTTAATTTAGATTCATGCCTATGCTTCCCACAAATGTTGTGGATAAACACCTGTATCCTTTAATTTCTGGACTGCTGAAACAACAGCTTCTTTGTCCTCTTTATATGTAATTCCGTACCATCTGTCTTCTGAACGCAGGACTTTAACATCTGCTTTATCTTCCTCGATCAGATCACTTACTACAGATGGAAGGAAATACTCACATTTCATAGGATTTTCTTTCAATCCTTTTTCCAAAAATTCTGGGAAACGACATTCCAGTTCTTTCAACATACTTGCTGTAAATCCAAACATGTTCATAGACACAATACTATCTGCCGCAATATCTTCCCATGTCTGCCCATCATCCTCTGTAAACTGTACTCCCATATCACGCTGCTCTATATGTGTACGTTCTGTGATTCCTGTCAAAAATGCATCCTTATCCATCTCACAGATTCCTCTGGAAACATATCCATTCTCTGTCAATGTATTAGACAAAATGTAGCCTACCATTGCATAATGATACTTCTCATCATCTTCGTTTTCAGTCAGATAATTATAAATCTCCTGGAATGCATGTACTCCATAATAATCATCTGCATTAATTACTGCAAACGGTCCATCCACCACATCTTTACAGCTTAAAATTGCATGTCCTGTACCAAATGGTTTTACGCGCCCCTCCGGAACTTCAAATCCTTCCGGTAGTGTATCCAGTTCCTGATACACATACTCAACATCCATATACTGGCTGATTCTGTCTCCAATCCCAGCTTTAAATTCCTTCTCAATTGCCTTTTTGATGATGAATACTACTTTCTCAAATCCGGCACGCTTTGCATCATAAATGGAAAAATCCATAATAATATGTCCTTCATTATCTACCGGATCAATCTGTTTTAATCCACCATATCTACTGCCCATACCTGCTGCCATAATTACTAATACAGGTTTCTTCATTGTTATCTTCCTCCATCCTTCATCGTAATCAGTATACTTCGACTATATTTTCAAATCAATAAACGAAACGTGCATAATACGTTAAATTTATGTAATTTTGTTGCATGCCGTCCATATCTTTTGTAACACAAATGCTATTTTTTCTGCGCTTCAATCTTTTCAGCCAAATCATTCAAATATACCCAACGATCCATTTTTTCTTCCAGCTGTGCTTCCGCCTCCGATTTTTCTCCCATCAATTCTGAAAGTTTTGCAGAATTCGTCGCATTTTCCATAATTGCTGCATCCAGATTCTCAATTTTCTCTTCCAGTTCAGCAATCTCGTCATCTATCATATCATATTCTCGTTGTTCTTTGAAACTAAACTTTAACTTCACCGGTTGATTCTGTTTCCATTCTTTCGCGTTACTCTTCTTTTCTTCCGGCGTATTTATCGCTTTTCCGGAACCACTCCCCGGATTACTTCCGGTTTCTCCCATTCCCATTCTCTGTCTTGCTTCCAGATAATCCGTATATGCACCTTCATACTGTTTTAATTTTCCATTTCCTTCAAATGCAAAAATCCGCTCAACTACATTATCCAAAAAATATCGATCATGGGATACCGTAATAATAATTCCAGAAAATGAATCCAAATAGTCTTCCAAAATAGTCAACGTTGGAATATCCAAATCATTTGTCGGCTCATCGAGAATCAATACATTCGGAGATTCCATCAAAACCTTGCATAAATACAATCTCCGCTTCTCTCCACCAGACAATTTTTCAATCGGAGTATATTGCATTGCCCCATCAAACAAAAATCGCTCCAGCATCTGCGAAGCCGTAATCCGCCCTTCCTTTGTCGGTACATACTCAGCCACATCTTTGATGTAATCAATCACCCTCTGTTTGCTATCCATATCTGTGACTTCCTGTGCAAAATAACCGATTTTAATTGTATCTCCGATTTCAACTTCACCTGCATCCGGCTGAATTACTCCTGTGATAATCTTCATCAGTGTAGACTTTCCACACCCATTCGGTCCGATAATTCCTAAACGCTGATTCTTTAACACAATATAATCAAAATCGTCGATTACCTTCTTTTCTCCATAACTCTTACTCACATGGTGTAGCTCGATCGTCTTCTTCCCCATTCGCGTTCCAATTGAATCAAGCTCTACATTCTGATCTGTAACAGGTGCTTTCCCGGCCTTTAAAGCTTCCAATCTTTCCAATCTGGCTCTCTGCTTTGTTGAACGTGCACGACATCCTCTTTTCGCCCACTCCAATTCCATACGAAGTACACTCTGTCGTTTTCGCTCCGTTGCCAGTTCCATCTCCTCGCGTTGTGCCTTCATCTCCAAAAACTTTGAATAATTCGCCACATAAGAATAAAGCTTACCATGACTAATCTCCAAAATCTTGTTTGTTACACGATCCAGAAAATATCGATCATGCGTAACCATAATTACAACACCACGAAATCGATTCAAATAATCCTCCAACCATATAGCCATTTCATTATCAATATGGTTCGTAGGCTCGTCCAAAATCAGTACATCCGCCGGATTCACTAACGTTCTCGCAAGTGCAACACGTTTTTTCTGTCCTCCCGACAAATGCTCGATCAAAGCATCATGTTCTGTAATCCCCAAATTATTCAACACGGTCTTAGCTTCGCTCTCCGTTGCCCAATCCTGGCTCAGTTTCCCATCAGCGACATAAGACAGTACCGTTGCTCCATCTGGAAATTCCGGGTTCTGAGGAAGATATGTTACACGCAATCCATTCTGACGGATTACCTGTCCTTCATCAGGTTCTTCCAATCCGGCAATAATTTTTAATAATGTTGTCTTTCCGGTTCCATTGATTCCAATAATTCCAATCTTATCACCTTCATGAATTCCATAAGAAACATCATCAAAAATCTTTTTCTCTCCATATAATTTACTAACATGTTCAATATTTAAAACATTCATTTAAAATCCTCTTGCTTAAGTTTCTTTTACGTCAACATATATTCAAATCGTACATTCATGACATGTAACGCACGATATTCCGTATTGCTAATACGCTAACGCTCACTTATCATATCATGTTCTGTAATATATTGCAAAAGGGCTTCGCATCCTTCCTTTATATCATCGTAAGTAATATCAAAATTACCTGTATACCATGGATCCGCAATACTTCTCGGAGAATCTGTAAAATCCAAAAGCAGTTGAACCTTGTTCTCTGGATCTGCTCCTAAAATCCGCATCATATTTCTTCTATTCTCGCGATCCATTCCGATGATATAATCAAATTCATCATATTCTGATTTTTTCATCTGACGCGCCCTGTGATCTCCACAAGGGATTCCCATTTTTTGTAATTTTCGGCGTGTTCCATGATGGACCTGATTGCCGATTTCTTCCCGGCTGGTAGCTGCGGAATCAATGTAAAATGAATCCGCCAGACCGGATTTTTTAACTAAATCTTTCATAACATATTCTGCCATGGTAGAACGGCAGATATTGCCGTGGCAGATGAAAAGTATTTTTATCATGTTCTTATATCTCCTTAAATCGTCATATTTCCTTGTATTTAAAGGATTTTTACAACTTTCATTTTTCTTGTAGTTTTTGTATCTTCTTATAAACTCTCATATTTTAGCAGTCAAAAGTTGTAAAATAAGTTGTAAAACTACCCCTATTTTACAACTTTACAACTTACCGATTACAGACTTCTTTCATCTCTTTTTGAATATCGTCAAAGTCCAAGTGCGTATATGTATTCAGCGTAACTCCTATATCAGAATGTCCCATAATCTTCTGTAATGTCTTAGGATTCATTCCCGACTTTGCCATATTAGAACAAAAAGTATGTCTGCAAACATGAGGTGTAATTTTAGGTAATTCTTGTTTATATATTTTATTATACTTCTCGCAAATATGTTGGAAATATTTTTCCCAATGTAAAGCAACCATAGGCATATCATTTTTATCTAAATACAGAAAACCACTTTTACCATCTATCATAGGTTCTGATTTTGGCTTTTTTCGATTTTGAATAATTTTACGAAAGCACGCTTTTACATCGTCAGTCATAGGCACAAGTCTTGTACCGCTGTCTGTCTTTGTGTCCTCTATAATATATTCCATATTACGCTTACGCTGTAACTGATGATTGACATTGATAACACCTTTTTCTAAATCAATATCCACAATCGTCAGTCCAACAAATTCAGAAATACGAAGTCCTGTCTTAAATAGAATGTAAATTCCCTCGTAATACTTACTAAAATGTTTGTCCTGCTTTACAAACTCAAGAAACGCTCTCTCCTGCTTTCTTGTGATAGCTTCTCTTGTTACGCTGTCATTTACGACCACCGTTGAAAGTTGGAACTCGAAGGGATTCTTCCTAATCAAATCATCATCAACAGCCATTTGAAATGCAGGTCTTACAACACCACGAATAGCATGAATAGTGCTGTATCCTCTACCATCTGTCTGTAATTTAATCAACCACCCTTTTGCGTCAGATAGCTTTACCTTATCAATCTTTTTCTTTCCAAAGGCTTCTTTTTCAATGATATTGATAACAAATCTATAGTTTGCTTCTGTATTATGTCTTACACCTGTCTTCTGTGAAACATATTTTTTCACAAGTTCCAAAACCGTTATATTCCCAGCACAAAAAACTATACCAGCATCTAAATCTCTATGTATCTGTTTTTCTTTATCTCGTAAAGGAATATCAGCCTTTGCTCCATGTGGAATGGTATCCGTTCCTACAAGTTGCCAAGAATAAACATACTTTATATTTCCTGCATTGTTTATGTATTTGTACATATATCGACCATCTCGCCGTTGACTCTCTCCCGTTCTGAGTACTCTATTGTGACTATCTCTTCTCTTTTTGCTCACCTTCGCTCCTTTCCACTTTTGAAATAGTCCCGATATATAATATATTAAATATAACACACTCAGCCATTATTGTATTCCTATATTTATATGACTGAGTGCTCTGAATCTTAAATCGCATTTAAACTATCAATTATCTTTTCGAATTGTTTCCGTTTTATCTGTGTCCTATTACCATTTCTTATTACCCACGGTTCATTCAGGTTAGCCTCCACTAACTCCCGAAGTTTCGTTTCCCCTATTCGAAAATATTTTGAAGCTTCTTCAATAGTCATTGTATATTGCTCCCATATCGGTATTTGTTCAAAACTCATTCTTTAACTCTTCATCCTTTCTATCATTATGCACATGATTTACTTCCCAATATTTTGACTTCAAAAACTGTATTATAGGTATACTTCCATTATCACATAATACTCTAAACCAATCTTGACGTTCTTCTTTTGAGAAATATAATAATTTCGCATAACTTGAAATATCTTCTTTTATACAATAATCAATCATTTCAGCTATTGCTTCATATTTGTTAGATGCTAAATTAATTACAGAAAAATAGTCTGCTCCTGCACATGAAATAACATCATTCACTGAATATTGTGCTTTCTCTGGATTATCCAAATGACATAGGTAACGAGCATATCCACGTAATGATTTAACAACCTCTACCCCTACTCCATTTACAATCTCTACCATTTCTTGTGCTTGTGCTAAAGTTTTTACATTATCGAAGCAAAAAAGTATGTGAAAATGCTCCTTCTTCTTGCTTCCGTCAGAATTTCTGTCATCACAATGTAACGGAGACACAAATGCTGGAACACATTGTTTCTTCAAAAGGTCTATCCAATTTTCTGGAGCAGATTCTGGATAGACCACTGTAGCAAAATTACGTGTCCGTATGACCTTTTCCATAGCCAACCTCCAATTGTTAATTTTTTCACAATTTATACGCAGAACACATAGCACTGGGGAGTGTCGTAGTGACTCCCCTGTAAAGTATTCTCTTCTTCCGTTTTCAGCCTCTGCCCTTTGCTATCGCCCCCATGGGACCCGCATCGGCTGAATATGGCTTCGCCATACCACTAAACAATAAATTTACAATCAAAGCGTATATCTTAGAGAGGCATTGCTTCGTCGGTACTCCGGCACTGCCTCTCTACCACTACTTATCATGCTTTTACGAACGGAACTACCAGTTCTTTTGGACGTGTATCAAATCCTTCACAGTATATCAAGCCAGTTCCTTTTTCTGTTCTATAATTTTTCACATTCGCAAAATCTGGAAAAATCATATTATATGCTGTCTCCGTTTGATGTCCCATTGCAATACGAATTCCTAAATTGTCCCTTATAGCACCAGGCAAATACCTAGTATCACATCGTTGTAAAATTGCCCCAAAAAACACTCTTTTCTTAGCTCCCTGCGTGATAATCGATGATATTTTACTTAAAATATTAGTTTTATATCTCTTTTCACCCATAAGCTCAGCTAATGCAATTAACTCATCAACAAATATGTATACAGGATTAAACTCAGCTTCTTCTATTTGCATCGCATCCAAATCCTTTTGCCGTAGTCTCATTTCCTCTTCTATCTCAGATAACGATTTTTCAATCCCCTCAATATCCGAATAATACTTTATATCTTGTGTTTTACAATAATACTGCATCTCTATATCATTCTTTGGGTCATAATAATAAGTCCGAACTCCTTGATTTCTTAGCTCTGCCATTATGAGTTGTGAAACTGTAGTCTTCCCAGACTGCGTAATTCCTGTAATTAAGATGTGTGCTGTCTTTTTCCAGTCGATTATAGTTCTTCCTATGATTAGTTTGCCCTCTTCTGGATGAGGCAATTCTTCCCAAGAATGAATAATTTCAACTTCTTCCTTCTTTTTTTGAAGCACATATGTAACATAACCTCTCTCTTCTATCACATCTATACATATGGTCTTAAAACAATCTGCTAATGCTTGCTCTTGATTTTTCAGCTTTTGAGCTATTCTACTTCCATCAACCCTAACGCGAATATATATATTATCAGCATCAGTTGTCTGTTCGATATGAGGGAAGAATTCCAGATTTTCTCGCCCTTTTTCATCAATGTATGTTTGAAATAGTTCATTTGATATGATAAAATAACGAACGAGGTCAGAAATTTTTCTGTTCTCAGAAGTTATGTAGGATATTGCAATTGCTGTCAGTACGCCAATACTTGCCATTGCAATTCCTACATTTGTTATGTATGTTTTATATCCCCACATTCTTGCTATAATGCATATTATCCCAAGCAAGCCACATAAGTATCCACAGAAACCTATCAGATTACTTTTTCGATATTTCACACGCCTATATCTATTTTTCATCATCCGTACCTCTATTCACTTTTAATCGACTTCTATCAAGAACTTGTATTCCTTTTGCTGTAATACTCAACTTAACCTCTCCCGATTTTCCAAAATCACGATAAGCCTTGCAATACACATCCGAAAAAATAACCGGAATAGGTGTTCCAGAGTATTCAATCGAAGGTGTCATTTCACCTTCTATTTTCACTGGTACATTCAAATAATCTAACGCAGGAAGCAATACGTTATAAGCAGTTCCACCAATTCCTGTTTTCACCCCTTCTACATATTTCATGTATGGTCTCCCTTCACTAACCAGCATCGCATTTGCCACAACTTTTTTCCCTTCAATTGGTAATTTACTTAATAGTTCCATTCTAATTCTCCTCTCTTTTAATCCACGCTTAATTTTGCTGAATAAATATCTTTTCCATTCTCTTTTTTGCACTCAAGAAGTCCCAATTCTAACAATTTTTGAAAGCTCCGATTAACACCAGCAATTTTCCACTGCCTACGCTCATATAATTCTTTCCTTGTAGTGGATCCGTACATCAACACATCTCCATAAACTCTATAACAGTTAGCTGTCATTTGACTCATATCAGATACTTTATATATTATCTTGCGTAGCAAATCTTCACTAAGTTCTTTATTTATTTCTAATTGTCCATTTGCTACAGATAGTGCTTTATCTATATTTTCATTAGCCCAATCATAATTAAAAGAATATACAAACTTTTTATCTTTTGCAGAACATTCTACAAGTCCCATTTCATAGAGTTTTCTCATTGTGTTACTTACAGACGAAAATTTCCACGCACGAGTCTCACTAATTTGTATTTGTGTGCTCGCACCTTCAAACAGTAAATGATTCAACAAACGATATCCATTTCCATTCAAGCGTGGCAAATCGCCTATCAAATACCATATTTCACCATACTCCTTCACATTCATATTCGCCCCTCCTTTCTATTTTTGTATAGTTACTACTCATTTGTAGCATATTTATATTATCACACAATCTCTGAATTTGCAAGCACAAAAAAAGAGCTTCTTTTTCAGAAACTCTTAATTATCTACTATTTCTATCAATTCAGCAATTTCAATATCAAAATACTCACACAATTTTATAATCAACCCTGTATCAATTCTTTGAAACTCACCCCTACAATATCTATTAAAATTTCCTCGCGGAAGATTTAAATCTCGACAAATTGTATTTTTACTAATATTTCTTTCTTCAAGCAACTCTTCTATTCTTAAACGCACTCTTTTCATAGCCCTTACTATCTCCTTCTTTATGTTTAGTATAAACATTAAATTTAAAGATAGTAATTTCCTATATATCAAGTTATAATATAGTAAGTTAATATTTATTAAGGTGGTGTTCTAATTGAATAAAAAATATTTATTATATTGTATTCCCATTGTTATATCGTTCTTTTTTACTATACTTTTTTATAATCAAAATTCGACTAAAGTGGATATTGTCAATAGTAGAATAAGTACTTCCAGTAATTACAATTCATTAGATATAAATATTATCGCTAATCAGTCTCACATCAGTAATTATGAAAAGTTTACTTATGACATCATACAGCATTGCAAGAAAAACGATTTCCAGAATGTACACTTTTCTTATGATATCAAAGGCTATCCTAACACTTTAAGTGGAACTGTCTACTTGAACGAAAAAAATTACTATGATTCCAAACCTTGTTTTTCTTTTATTTATCAATCAACCGATAACTCACATACTATATTAGATGATTCCAGTCATTTTAAGTTAACTATAGATTCATCGCCTTAAAAATAATAAGAAGGAAAATACAGAGATTACTCTAGTACTTTCCTTTTTCTTCATATCGAAACATCTATCAAAAGTTGTAAACTTGTTGTATTGTTTTCTCTCTTATCTCAAACTTTCCCTTTATATTGGGATTTTCTCAATTAATGGTAAATACTGCCGTGGCAGATGAATAATACTTTTATCATTGTTGCATAACCTCGCATTTCTTAGTTTTTCTTGGTATTTCAGGCTTTGTAAGCCTTTGTGAATTTTTGCTTTCGGGCATAACCTGGTTTATTTTCGCATAATATCGTCAGCAAAAGGTGTAAAATAAGGTGTATATTTTTCTATTTTACACCTTGCTATTTTCAATTAAAAATCGTAATTACACAACCTCGATCCGAGCAACTTCTGCCCTGGCATCCTCAAGATTTACATGCGTATATGTATTCAGCGTTACGCTGATCTCTGAGTGGCCCATCAAATATTGCAATGCTTTTGGATTCATTCCGGATTTTGCCATATTTGAGCAATAGGTATGCCGACATACATGGGGTGTAATGACAGGCATCTGTACTTTATAAGTATTATTATACTTCTGAATGATGTGTTGAAAATAATGCTCCCAGTGCAGGGAATAACAGATACTTTCATTTTTATCAAAGTATAAGAATCCACTTTTTCCATCTACCATAGGTTCTGCTTTTGACGGGTTTCGTTTTTCTATAATTTTCCGAAAACATTCCTCTACATCTGCAGTCATAGGTATCTTTCTCGTTCCGCTGGTTGTTTTAGTCTCTTGAATATAATATCCAATTTTTGATTTTTTCTGCAATTGATGATCAATGTTGATCGTATGCTCCTTGAAATCAATATCAGAAATCGTCAAACCACAAAATTCCGAGATGCAAAGACCTGTTTTAAATAAAATATAGATTCCTTCATAATACCTGCAAAAATGAGGATCCTCCTTCACAAATCGTAGAAACTTTCGTTCCTCAACCCTGCTGATTGCCTCTCTTGTCACACTGTCATTCACAACCACTTCCATTAGCTGAAACTGAAATGGATTTTTCCTGATCAGGTCATCATCCACTGCCAACTGAAATGCCGGACGAAGAACTCCTCGGATTGAATGGATGGAACTATAGCTTTTCTTTTCTACCTGCTGAAGATGTATCAGCCAACATTTTGCATCCGAAATCCGAACCGTATCAATCCTTCTTTTTCCAAATGGATCTTTCTTCAATAAATTGATAACTGTTCCGTATCCTGCAACTGTAGTAGGTCTGACACCGGTTTTTGTTGATGTATATTTTTCAACCAGCTTCAGTACCGTCATATTTCCGCCATTTGTTGCAATCTGCTCAAAATGGTCCGCCTGGATTTTCTTCTCCATCTCCCGAAGCGACAAAGTACGGCGCTTTCCTTTCGGAGTTGCATCGTTATGGTCTAAGCGCCAGCTATATACGCAGCGCTCCTTTCCCATCTCATCGACATACTTAAATCGATATCTGCCATCAGATAACTGTATTTCTCCATTGTGTAATATACGTCCTCTATGATCTCTCCTTTTTTCACTCATAATATTTTAGTCTCCTTCATCAAATGTTCATTTAACTTGGAAGACCGTCTCGGTTTATTAATTATACCACAAGACCTTTCCTTCGCTAAGATAAAATGAACATTATTTTCATTACTATTTCTTCTATTCTGTTACTTAAACTGTACTGGCTGTATCCAGATAATCTTCAAATAATTTTCTTTTGAATCGGATATGAGAACCTACTTCCAAAATAAAATCTGCTCCTTCATTTTCACCTGCGATCTGTCTTAATCTCTTTTCGCCAATTCCGTAATATTCAGCTGCTTCGGAAACATTTAAAGAATATTTCTTCCAAACAGGTATTGTTTTTTCTGTATGATTCATTCGCATTCCTCCCCTCTGTTTGTATTCAACAGAGTTTTCGCTTTCTCCATTTTCATACTTGCGATCGCTTCTCGTTTGCTTGTGCCTCCCACATACATTGGCGTACACATTTCCAAAATACGATCATAGATACGTCTTTTATCTAACATGGTCTCGCTTTTTATTTCTTTCAGCGGAA
>OLGY01001101.1_pt1 | contig 14971 bp, 9 predicted proteins | sample 1605951 | NCBI WGS metagenome assembly OLGY01 (sample SAMN03283280) | human gut metagenome | biome: human-associated habitat; material: feces | host: Homo sapiens | place: Peru | collected 2012
TGTCTATGAATTATGCCTCGGCTCTGTTTGGCTTTAAGAACAATATATCTATGGCCCCAATGATAGCTGGTAAAAGGGGTGTGCCACGTGCCGACATGAGTATCGACACCCTGTCTTACTTCAAGCCGCTGGAGCAGCTATCCGTGCTTCGTTCAGAGAATCAGCGTTACTATCATTATCTATCCGACTTCACGTCAGCTCTTCGTCGTAAATATATATCTGCCGACCCGTTGCTTGACGATATCGCTGTGGGCAAGCGTCTAAGCCGTTCGTTCAATCGCAAGCGTCCTCTTACCGAACAGCAGATAGCAGTGGCTCATGACAGCATAGCCAACGACATGGTGCGCGAATTGCTTTTTGCCAACAACGAAGACTTAAAGTCGCAGCTTGCTTCAGCCGACAATATTCTTGCTGAAGTTAAAAAATCAGCCAATCAAAATTCTACATTTAGTATTATTGACATAGACCCCAAGATGTCAGCCCAGCAGATATTGCCCACAATAGCAGATAAGTATAAAGGTAAAGCTGTGCTCATTGATTTCTGGAACACATGGTGCGGGCCGTGCAGGGCTGCAATGTCGGCAATCCATCCATTGAAAGAGCAACTTACTGATGTCGTTTATGTTTATATAGCCGATGCCTCATCGCCTGTAGATAAATGGGGCGAGATGATAAAGACAATAAGTGGCGTGCATGTGCGCCTGACCGAAGAACAGGCTGATGCTCTTGGCAAAATATATAAGTTCTCAGGCATTCCTACGTATTTCGTTGTAAATAAAGAAGGAAAGATAACCTATCAGAAAACAAGCTTTCCGGGAGTGGAGAAGTTGAAGGAAGAGCTTACGTCCGCAATGCATTAGCAGGCACGCTACGATTGGAGTGAAGGCTCGTAACGGTTGGTACGAGCCTTCGTAACGGTTGGCACGTGAGCTCATTTCAGTTGGTACGAGGTGTTGATAGAGCCGCGTTTAGTATACTTTTTCATTATATTAACCGAAGATTATCAGTACCGAACCGACAATCATTATCAATGCGCCTACGAGTTTCTTCACTATGCTTTCTTCATGGAATATCTTGTAGCCCAACACTATGCTGACGATGGTGGAGAGTTGGAACAATGCCAGTCCATATCCCACATTAATATGCTTAAATGTATAGTTGGTTGTGTATTGCGTCAAACCAATGCAAGCTACAAGTCCAATGACTATCCGCATGTCATGAGGCTTGATGTTTTGAAAACTGCACTTCAGGTCTGTTTTCATTATAACAAGCTGAATGAATGAAAACAACGCTCCTGCCCAACACCATACTATGAACGATACGGTTGTGTCTGAATGTATAATCACTTTCTTGATGATGACAGCCTCAATGGCTGTAAGAACCATAGCCAATATACGATATTGTATCTCAGGGCTTTTCAGTAGTTTCAAAGAGAAACCTTCTTCAGTGGTGTCGAAGATGAAATAACTGCCGAAGACAATTGTGCCCACCCCCGCCATTCCTATAAGCGATGGCAGTTCGCCAAGCATAATAATGCTCACAATGATACCGACAATTGATTTATAGGAGTTGATAGGTCCAAGTACGGACAGGTCGCCACGCTTTAGAGCCATGACAAGAAAACCGTTGCCTACGGCTCCAAACAGTCCACCCAATGCTGCATATCCCCAAAACTCTCCAGAAAATGAAGTCCAGTCAATCTGCCATGCTAATGCAATGCATGCGATGCTGAGCGTCATGTAAGAAATAAAGTTGACCAAAAGAGGGTCGTGCCCTCTGCCCGTAAGCTGTTTCTGAAAGACATTCGAGAATGGGTTTAGGAGCACACGGACGATAATTGCTAAATAAGTGAGTGCCATAGTTGTCTGTTTTTTATATTTTTAATGAAATTACGTCTTGGGCAAGAAGTCTATTGCTATGCGGTTTTTTTTTATACGATTCATATATATAGTGCTGTGCGTTTTGTATAACGCATAAACCCGCAATATACGTAAGAAATCCTGCTTAAACCTATTGTTTTCTGAACAAATATACGTAAATTTGCGGAAATAAACAAAATCAAAACCGCAAATATGCTAAAGGAAGAAAGACAAAAACTGATAACAGAACGGCTCGGTCGTGACTCACGCATATACGTCAGTCAACTGAGTGAAGAACTTGGAGTGTCGGACGACACACTGCGCCGTGATTTGCAAGAACTTGAACAGCAAGGCATGCTTACTAAGGTGCATGGTGGGGCTATTGCCAAATCGGGCATATCATTGCGTTTCAATGAGCGGCTCAACACTCAGACTGTGATAAAGCAGCGTATTGCCGAGAAGGCTGTGGCTTTGTTTGGTGATGGTGACGTGATAATGATTGACGGTGGAACGACGAATCTTGAGATAGCACGCCAGTTGCCAGATGACAAGCATTTCGCGGTATTTACAAACAGTCTGCCTATAGCGCTCTCACTCTCCGAGAAGCCAAACATCGACCTTACGATGCTTGGAGGACATGTGTGGGGACCATCGCAAGTGACAGTAGGACTACAGACCTATGAGATGGCTAAAGATGTGTATGCCGACTGGAGCGTGATAGGTGTTAGCGATTTGCATCCCGATAAAGGTATGATGACTGCCGACCGTGAGGAAGCCATTGTCAAGCGCTGTATGTTGCTGCAAGGAACAAAACGCCTTACTACTGCTACAGCTGAGAAACTCGGCACAGCACGAGCCTATCATGTGGCATCATTGGGCGAAATCGACTTTATTGTGACTGAAGATGACCGTGTGGAGTGGATAAAGAAGAATTGGGGTATAGACAAAGTAATATAGTGTTCAACGTAAGAGTTTTCCGTATTTTTGCCGAATATTGTTTGTCATTCCAATTTAAATTCCTATTTTTGTAGGTGTCAACAGACAATTAACTGATTAATGCATATAAAGTTATGGAGATATACATACGATTTGACTGGGCAATGAAACGCCTGCTTCGCAATAAGGCAAACCATGCCGTGCTTGAAGGACTGATGACATCGCTCCTCGGTCGCAAGTATACCATACTCAGATTTCTTGAGAGTGAGTCGAACCAGGAGAGCGAGCTCGACAAGTTCAATCGTGTGGACATACTTGCTGAGAGCGAAGACGGCGAACTGACCATCGTAGAGATACAGAACAATCGCGAGCTGACATATTTCCATCGTATGCTCTATGGCGTGTCGAAGGTCATAACCGACTATATTGAACTTGGCAACGACTATGGCAAGGTGCGCAAGGTATATAGCATCAACATCGTGTATTTCGAGCTTGGACAGGGCACCGACTATGTTTATCATGGCAAGACGTTCTTCAAGGGATTGCACGACGAAAACGACATCCTGAAGCTCTCGGTACGTCAGAACGAGCGTTTCTTCGGACTGAAGAGCAGCGACATCCTGCAACGCAAGGAAGCTGGCGACCTCTTCCCTGAATATTACGTATTGCGCGTTAACGATTTCGACAAGGTGGCAACAACGCCGCTTGACGAATGGATGGAATTTCTTAAGACTGGCAAGATAGCCCAGGACTCCACTGCGCCCGGACTGAGCGAGGCTCGTGAATGTCTGCGCGTCGACTCGCTAAGTGCTTCGGAGCGCAGTGCCTACATCCGCCACATGGAAGCCCTGCGCTATCAGCGCAGCGTTCTCGACACCAGCCATGACGACGGATATGTGGAAGGACGAGAGGAAGGTCGAGCTGAGGGACGTGCCGAAGGACGAGCTGAGGGACTGAAGGAAGGACTGAAGGAGGGTCGTCAGGAAGGTATAGCCCAACGTAACGTAGAGATAGCCAAGAGCATGCTTTCCATAAATCTGCCCATTGCGCAAATAGCGCAAGTGACGGGGCTGGATGAGGATAAAATAAAGGAACTCGCACGCTAAAAATACTGTGCAACAAAACAAAGGGAATGTAAAAATACAGCAACAGTATTTTTACATTCCCTTTTCTCAATTATTTGAGTCTGAAAGTTATCGGCACATAGTACTTTACATTTACCGGTTTGCCCTTCTGCTTGCCTGGTTCCCACGCCGGCATAGACTTAACCACACGCATAGCCTCTTCGTCGAGCACAGCATGGCCTGCTGACTTTTTGATTTGTACGTCGCTAATAGTTCCGTCTTTTCTGACAACAAATCCTACAATAGCTCTGCCTTGCTGTTTGGCTTTGGCAGCAGACGCTGGATATTTCATATTCATCATAAGAAATTCCATCATTGCTTTGTTTCCGCCCTTGAATTTTGGCATCACCTCAACAACTGTAAAGGTTTTTGTGGCAGACTTTTGTGTCTGCATGTTGGTTGTCGGTAGGGTGTTTGCTGCTTTTGCCATACTGCTCATGTCTGTAGTGTTGGCAAATACGCTTACTGCCAGTGTAGCCACTGGGATAATGAACAACGCCTTGAGCATCATCCATCTGTTTGATTTCTTTTGGTTCATCATAATGATTCTTCGTTTAAGTGATTCTTTGTTAAGGTTGTTGGCAAATGGCTGCAGACGATTGCCGACCGCCTTTATTACAAGAAATTTCTGATATTGTGTTGCATCAATGCCTTTGTTTAATACTGCCTCATCCACCTCAAACTCGTGTATGGCTTTCAGATTCTTGCCTATCAGCCACACGAACGGATTGAACCACTGTATGATAGTGGCTACTTGAAGAATGACGAGGTCAATGCAGTGCCCTAAGCGTATATGCTCCTGCTCATGCGTCAGTATGTAGTTGCGGTTGTTGGCGTAGTCGTCACGGCTCATCACAATGTAGTGGAAGAGACAGAACGGACTCGTTGCACAATCGGTGAGCACAATGGTGTTGCCTCTGTTGTCGGTGATATGCTCGCACTGGCGCAAACGCAGAATCAGAGAGGCGGTCTGAACTACTGTCATCGTGAATATAGCCACTACACCTATTATATATATACAGGTCATAATGTCAGCCCAACTCCATACAGACAGTTCTTTTGCATTGCCGTTTATCAGTACCTCCGGCAACAGCACCGCCTGCCGAACCATGTCTACTGTTGGGTTTGTACCACCGGTGAAGTGAACCAATGGAATAGCAAACGACATAATCAGACATCCAAGGATTAATATTCGGTTGAGCCGATGAAAGGTTTCCTTTTCAAGCAATGGTACAATGCAAACGTATAGCAGAGCCAATGCCATGGCTGATTTTATAATATAAGGTAGTATCATAGTTCTTATTGTTTTGAAATGTCTCTTTTCTCCGTACCTTTGTCTATTAGATTTAGTATCTCCTCCAGTTCCTCGTCCGAGATGTTCTCTTCTTTCACAAAGAACGAAATGAGCGAGTGAAGACTGCCGCCAAAGAACGATTTCTTTACTTCCTTCATAGCATGACGTGTGTATTCGGCTCTTGTTATGAGAGGAGAAAACACGTAGGTCTTGCCTCCACCGTCGCGCTTGTAAGAGCTGACGTACTGCTTGTGGGTGAGTATCTTCATAAACGTGGCGATAGTGGAGTAGGCAGGATGTGGCTCGGGGTAAGCATCGATTATCTCGTGCGTAGTCATACCGCAACCCTTATCCCACAGAATGTTCATTATCTGCATCTCGGCACGTGTCAATGTATTGAAATCTTTCATTTTATATATGATTGAGGGGTTTATCTAATGTTTTAGATTTTCTATTGGCAAAGATACTTTAAATGCCTATTCGTTGGTTGCGGATACACACAAAAACTGTTTGTAAGATATTGATTTTAACGTATGTTGTTAGATATTAGTTTCGAATTATTAGATATTAACCGGCTATTGTTGCGTTGTTGATGGTTGTAGTCTTTTCTTAACATCTTCGTCAACGCTTTACAACGTTTGTGCAATCCTGCTGCAACATCATGCCCTTAACTTTGCAACCGTAAAAAGTTAGCAAAGAAGACAATGACGAAACGTAACAACAGGATAGCCATAGCAGCCACAGCGCTGCTGATGCTCGGCTCAGCTACAACAGCACTTGCCCAGCAACTTAAGGGCAACGTGATTGACAAGAAGTCGCACGAAACCCTCATAGGTGCCGTGGTGACAGTAGAGGGCAGTAACATCAAAGCCATCACCGACATTGATGGCAACTTCCAACTCAAAGGACTCAAAAAAGGAACCTATACCTTATATATAAATTATGTAGGATACAAATCCCAACGAATTGACGGGGTTCGGGTGACGGATGCGTCAGCGGAAGATGCATTGAGCATCGCGATGCTTCCCGACGAACAGCAGCTGAAGGAGGTGGTGGTCACTGCCGTAGAGCGTCGCTCTACAGATGCGGCAATGATACAGGTAGCCAAGAACAGTCCCGTCATAGTGAGCAATGTTTCGGCACAGGAGATAAGCCGGACGCAAGACACCAATGCGGGTGAGGTGATACGCCGAGTGCCGGGCGTGAGCCTTATCGACGACAAGTTTGTTATGGTGCGCGGATTGTCGCAGCGTTACAACAACGTATGGGTGAATGGCGGTGCCGTGCCTTCGAGCGAGGCCGACTCAAGAGCCTTCTCGTTCGACATCATTCCAAGCTCGCAGATTGACAATCTTACCATCGTGAAATCGCCCTCGGCAGAGTATCCTGCCGACTACTCGGGCGGATTTATAATCGTCAATACTAAGGAAATCCCTACTGAAAACAGTCTAACCTTTTCGGTCGGTGGCAATTGGAACACGTCTACTGTCTTCCAACGTTTCTGTTACGCCAAAGGCTCTGCCACCGACATTTTAGCATTCGACAACGGCTTGCGCAGTCTGCGTGGTGGCATCAATGCCTCGCTCCATCCGCTGCTTGATGCCGCAGGCAATAAGGTTGGCGACAACCTCTACGACCTTCGTGGCAACGGGCTCAACAACGACTGGCGCATCAAGAGCCGCAACCCTATAGGCGACCTCAAGCTTGCTGCAAGTTTGGCTCACCGCTGGAATCTTGGCGGACGCACGCTCGGACTGCTCGCCGCCCTCAACTACACCAACGAGCAACGCACATTCCGCGACATGCAGAACAACCTCTTTGGTATATACGATGTTGCCAACGACCGCTCCAACTATCTGCGCCACTCCATCGACCAGCAATTTAACAACAATGTGCGTCTCGGGGCCATGCTCAATCTCACCTTCCTCTCACGCGACGGCAACCACAAGTACCAGTTGAAAAACATCTTCAACCAACTATCCACCAACCGCTACACATGGCGCGAGGGAGTAGACGCACAGAGCAATCAGGAGCACAGTGCCGAATACTATTACCGCTCGCGCACCACTTATAACGGTCAGCTCACAGGCAAGCATACCTTCACTGGCGATGCCCTCGATTGGAGTGTCGGGTACGCGTATGCCAACCGTCGTCTGCCTGACCGTAGGCGATACCTCCTCAACGATATGCAGAACCCCGGCGACATTGCCCTGCATACCGGCAACGACATATCACGCGAATGGACACAGCTCGACGAGCACATCTTCTCCATTGGCGTCAACGACAAGCATCAGTTCGAATTTGGCAATTGGCAGCCCTCATTGCAGGCTGGCGGCTATGGCGAATACCGCACACGTGAGTATCAGACGCGCTCGTTCTACTATCAGTGGAACCCCGCCGCCAACACTCTTCCCTCCGATTTCCAGCACATCGACATCACCACGTTGCTCAGCGACGAGCAGTATATGGGTGCCGACAAGTTGTATATGTTCGAGCAGCAGCAGATGCGCAACAACTATCGTGGCAACAACACTCTCGCGGCTGGCTATCTGTCGGCATCGTTGCCCTTCGGCAAGCTTGACGTTCATGCCGGTGTGCGCTTCGAGCACAACGACATGGAGCTGATATCCAACACCCGCGACTACGAGAAGAGCGAGACAAGCACCCACTATCGCACCGACGACCTCTTCCCTTCGCTTAATGCCACATATAAGTTCAACGACCAGCATCAGCTCCGTCTGTCATACGGACGCAGCATCAACCGACCGGAGTTTCGCGAGGTGTCATCATCGGTGTTCTACGATTTCGACCTTGCCAGCGACGTTCAGGGCAATACCGAATTGAAGAACTGCTATGTCGACAACATCGACTTGCGCTACGAGTTCTATCCATCGCGTGGCGAGACAGTGTCGCTTGCAGCATTCTACAAGAATTTCGATTCGCCTATAGAGTGGACCTACACCGTTGCAGGCGGCACCAACCTCATCTACTCCTACAAGAACGCCAAGAGTGCAGCCAACTACGGCTTGGAGCTTGACATACGCAAGGACCTCTCGTTTATCGGCTTAAGAAACTTCAGTTGGTCGTTCAATGGAGCCTTGATTAAGAGTAAGGTGAAGTTTGCGAAAGGCTCAAAGGAGGAGAACCGCCCCATGCAGGGCCAGTCGCCCTATCTCATCAACACCGGCATCTTCTACAAGAACGCCGCCCATCAGCTCGACATAGCCCTGCTCTACAACCGCATAGGCAAGCGCATTATAGGCGTAGGCCGTAGTGAGGGCAGTTCGGCAAGTGACGACAACGCCCGTGTGCCGCATAGCTATGAGATGCCACGCAACACCATCGACCTCTCCGTAGGCAAGAAGTGGGGCAGCCACTGGGAACTGAAGTTCAACGTACGCGACCTCCTTGCCGAGCGTGTCTACTACAAGCAGTTTGCCAAGGTCAACTATGACGACGGCACACACAAGACCGTAGATGAAGTTTCGCGCTGCTATAAGCCGGGACGCAACATCGGATTACAAGCAATATACAAGTTCTAATCAATATTTTAAACATTATGAACAAGACGTATCTTTTCGGATGCATGGGCATCCTGATGATGGCTGCCACAATGGGTAGCTGCAGTGACAACGACGACCCGACACCCAATCCTGGTGCAGGCTACACATGGACTACCGACGGCGGTATCAAGGCTTGCGACCATCTGCTCTTTGGCGAGGATGGCAAGGACAATGCCGCAGGAACGGTCATCGGCAACGGCGATCAGCAATTCGTATTCAAGGGCAAGCAGACTCTCAAGAAGGGCGTTTACACCCTCAAGGGATGGGTATATATAGGTGAAGGTTCAGAACTGACCATTGAGCCGGGCACCATAATCAAGGGCGACAAGACCACTAAGGCTGCCCTCATCGTAGAGCGTGGAGGCAAACTCATAGCCCAAGGTACAGCCCAGGCTCCTATCGTATTCACCTCGGCACAGCCAGCAGGACAGCGCCGACCAGGCGACTGGGGTGGTGTGATAATCTGCGGCAAGGCACACAACAATCAGAACGAGATGCAGATAGAGGGCGGTCCACGCACCAAGCATGGCGGCAACGACGACAGCGACAACTCCGGTGTGCTGAGCTATGTGCGCATTGAGTTTGCCGGCTATCCATTCAAGGCCGATCAGGAGATTAACGGTCTTACACTCGGCTCGGTAGGTTCGGGCACACAGATCGACCACGTTCAGGTGTCTTTCTCTAACGACGACTCTTTCGAATGGTTTGGCGGTGCTGTCAACTGTAAGTATCTCATTGCCTACAAGGGATGGGACGACGACTTCGATACCGACAACGGATTCTCGGGCAAGGTGCAGTTCGGCTTGTCGGTACGCGACCCGCGCATTGCCGACCAGAGCCAGAGCAACGGTTTTGAGAGCGACAACTGTGCCGACGGTGCTCAGGCTTCGCCTTACACCACAGCCACATTCTCTAACATCACCTTCGTAGGCCCTAAGAGTGCTTCTGACTTCCAGAACGCCAGCTCATACATCACAGCTGGCTCTTATTTCCCCAACAACGGTTCGGGACTTGGCAAGTTCCAGGCTGCCATGCAGATTCGCCGCTCGTCACGCCTCAACTGCGTCAACTCTGTAGTGACCGACTGGCCTATCGGACTGATTATCGACGGCGAGAAGGGCGACACTCCTGCACAGGCTAAGGCAGGCACACTGCGTCTGCAGAACATCTTCATTGCCAATGCCGACATCATCGGCTCTGACGCCAACAAGTGCTACGAAGACAAGGAGTACGACTTCACGAAGAAGGCAGTAAAGTCAGACAGCCAGCAGTCATACTCGCACACATTCTTCGAGACAGCTGCCAACAACAACCGCTACTTCGCCGACAAGTCGTCGTTGATGCTCGCCGACGGCAAGGGAGTAGGCGTGCCGTTCATGCCACAGGCTGGCAGCAGCCTCTTCGGAGCACAGAACTTCTCGGGTCTCGACTCATGGTTCACACCAGTCACCTACATCGGAGCATTCAATGCTACTGACAACTGGCTCGACGGATGGACCAACTTCGACCCACAGAATGCGCAGTACTAAATGAGTTGACAAGCTGACAAGTTGACGAGTAGACAAGCTGTAAGTTTGCTACATTTAAATAAAACACAAAAAAATCGCTCAAGTGTAAAAACTTGAGCGATTTTTTTTATATGTTCTGATTATTTTATTTACATTTGCAACATCATTAAACCATAAACACTCAAATATGAAAGCATTAAGAACATTGACATCCGTTGTTTTCGCAATGATGGCATTAGCTGCCAATGCTCAGGAAGGCACATGGAATGGCGAACTTAACGTTATGGGAAACAAGGTGCCCTTGGTATTTAATTTCTCTACTAACGGATGCACTATCGACTCGCCATCACAAGGAGTGAACGGCATTGAGGCAGAGAAGACCGTGAAGGACGACGGCACGATAAGCGTGAAAGTAGGAATGATAGGAGCCACCTTCGAAGGAAAGATGACTGACAGAGAGATAAAGGGAACGTACGTACAGAATGGTTTCCCATTGCCGCTGACACTAAAACCCGGTAAACAGGTGGTGAAACGGCCACAAACTCCCGTTCCGCCATTCCCATACAAGGAAGAGAGTGTGAGCTTCACGAATGCACAATATACATTTAACGGAACACTAACATTACCAGAGAACTACTCGAAGAACACTCCTGTGGTGCTTATGGTGACTGGTAGCGGACAGCAAGATCGCGACGAAGAACTATTCAGCCATAAGCCATTTGCCGTGATAGCCGATGCTCTGGCTCGTCAGGGCATAGCCTCATTGCGTTATGACGACCGCGGATGGGGCGACAAGAGCGTCAACTTCGCTGATTTCACTACCGACGATTTCCGCCAGGACGCTGCCGCTGCCTTACCATTACTGCGTAAGCGTTTCAACAAAGTGGGCATACTCGGCCACAGTGAGGGCGGCACCATTGCCATGATGCTTGCCGCAGAAGGCAAAGCCGACTTCATTGTGTCGCTTGCAGGAATGGCCATATCGGGCAAGGAGACACTCATCATGCAGAACCATCAAGCCATGTCGGCCATAGGACTGCCAAAGGAAACGGTCGACTCCTACTGCAATAGCATCAGCAAGGCACTCGACGAGATTGCCAGTGGCAAGAAAGCAAGCGAAATAAACATCGATGATGTACCTGTAGCTCTCAAACCTGTCACCATTAAAGCGTTGCAGCAAGCTGACACACCGTACGTCCGCCATTTCTTGACTGTAGACGTAGGCAAGCTACTGCCTAAAATAAAGTGCCCCGTATTGGCCCTCAATGGCACCAAAGACACACAGGTGGACTGTGACGCCAATATAGCAAGACTTGAAAAGGAACTTGCCAACTGCAAGCACTCTATAAAGAAAATAGACGGTGTCAACCATATGTTCCAACATTGCAATACTGGCATAGTTACAGAATACCAACAAATAGAAGAAACCATTGCACCAGAGGTGTTGCAGGTGGTGGCGAAATGGATTAAGAGTGAATCCTAACCTACATGACACAGTCGGTTGATGTCATCGTCAAAAGTGTCGCGGTTGATGGCACGGGCACGCATCGCTGACTTGTAGTTGTAGATGGTTTGGGTAGAATAAAACAGTAGCGTGGCTATCTCCTGACTGTCTGTCACTCCGAGACGCATCAAAGCATAAATGCGTGATTCGGTAGTCAGACAGTTGGGAGATGGCTGCGCTATTTTTGATTCTGGCAGAAGCAGACTGTTCAGTTCATCAACAAAGTCAGGATATAGTTCGATAAATGCTCGGTCGAAACGTGTATAGAAGGTTGTGGCTTCCTCCTCGGCAAGTTTGTAGCTGTTGATGGTCTTCAACAAATCGGCAGCCTGATTGGCTTTTATCTTGCGGCTTACGAGTTTGCGGTATTCAATGATTTTGCGTATATACACGGCACTGATGTCCATAAACAGTCGCATATAAGTCTCGCGTCGGTGGTTTGTGGCTATCAGTTTTTCGTTCAGTTCGGTGAGTTGACGGTTCTGGCTCTTCACCTCGCGTCGGCTTCTTGCCAGCCATTTGTTCTGCTTATAGCCGAATATTGCCATTGCAAACAACACGAGCGATAGGAAACTTACCACGGCAAGCACACCACGCACGATGCGTTCCTTATGAGCCAAAGCCTCTTGGTTGGCAGTGGCGATGATGGGCAGAATGCTTGATATTTCAAGCATACGCAAGCGGTTGTTATAGAATTGTGCGTCTTCCATCGAGCAATATATATATCGTGCTGCACGATTGGCGTATTTAGTGTCTTTCTTATACAGATAAGTAGATAGCTCTTGCAATGCGAGGTTTTCCTTCAGTGGACAAACCATATCGGATATAGCCGCTTCTATAATGTATTTTTCGTAAAGTTGCATATTGCCTATTTCACTGTAGTAGCGTGCTATGCAGTAAGCGGCAGATGCATGTACGCGGCTGTTTACCGGGCTATTGTTGATGGCTATAGTGTAATGGCGCAGCACGTTCTTGCCTAATGGGTTTTCGAGATAAGCGAGCTCACCACTAAGATAGGCATACAGTCCAACGTAGTTGCTGTGTGTGGTATTGACCGTTAGCCGTAGAAATTGCAGTTTCTTTTGGCGGTAATAGTCTTTAAACTCAGACTTATCGCAGAATGCTTCCCAGTAGCTGTACAGCCATGTTGTAGTATAATAATAGTATTGTTTGAGTTGATGAGGTACATTATTCTCTCCAATTTCATTTAGCAGAGTTTCTGCCTGGCTATAGAATCCGCCGGTAGACAGTACGGCAGCGCGGTTTATGCGGTTGAGTGTTGTGTAATAGGCATTGTTTACGCTTTGTGCAAGTGCAAGTCCGCGATTGGCGTATACCATCGCCGAATCATAGCTGTAAGTATAGTATTCGTGGTATATCGTATTCAGAAGGCTGAGCCGAGAGGTGTTATTGTCGGCTGTCCGTAATTTCAGTTTTAGTTTTTTTATTTTCTCTTCCTTTATTTCAGAGTATGTATTGCGCTTGTCGATATAGCTATCGAGTAGTTTCAGCAGTTGCTGCTCATTGTCGGCATTAGCTGTTGCCAATGTCGATTTAGCCATTACATGCAATGGGAGGAGGGCGAGAATGATATATAAAAACAGTCGCATAACGAAAGGTTTAAGAATTTGTAGCGCAAATTTAGCTATTATTATCGAGATAAAACTGTCTACTTTGATAAAAAAGTATAATCTCTTAAATATATTGATAATTAATGCTTTATAATTTTATAAGCCTTAATAGTCATTTACTTTGAGTTTACGCATCCATACATACAGCCAATATAGCGAGTAACTTTGCAACCGTAATCAAAACATCACGAATATGAACCTAAAACTCAAAACATTTTCATTTGCCCTTTTGGCTTCTGCCTCTACGGGCATGTATGCACAAACGCATACCGATAACAAAACAACAAATGATTCGGAGCAGACTAAGAAGGAGGAGCGCAATGTAATGCTCAATGCTGCTGATGCCAATAAGCCTCGCGAAATTCAGATAGGATTACCGAGTGAGGATGTCACCGTATACGAGAACGGACTACCTGCTGTATACTCTTCGTCGGTGCATAAGCTCTCTGCCCATTGGCGCAGTGATGCCTCGCTCAAGGGTACTGATCTGATGACTCCATCTGAGAGTGCTATCAAGACGGGCAACATTGCTTATGCTGTATCGGCATTTAGCGAGTTGGGCGAGAAGAAATTCAGCGGCAAGTTCAACTACAAAGCCAATCATTTCGGCATGCAGAACTTCGACCTTAATCTCTCTGGCGGTGTAGGCGACAACTGGCTCTATACAGCCGGTATGTATCAGAACTTCGATCCAGGTAGTTTCAAGCTGCGTTTTACTGATTATGCCGACCGCACACAGATTTATCACTTAGGTCTTACTCGCTTATTGAATGAAGGCAAAGGACGCATCTCCTTATTATATAAGTATTCTAACAGCAAGAATCCAGGCAATTTTGCCAATGCTGCTCCGTTTATATATGCAGGCGATGGTAGTATAAAGCAACTTGCAGGCTTCGACCCGGGTTTGGACTCATACGTACAGCGTCAAGGCTCATTCAAATACTTGAACACCAAGACCGGCAAGATGGACACATGGAATATGACCGACGTAAATGACAATCGTGCAAATGAAATTGCCTTAATCAGCCAGTACCAGTTTGACAATGGTTGGTTGTGGAAGTTGAATGCAAAATATATGAATGCTCCTCGTGCCAACTATGTTGACTATGGTGGCAGTACAATTTCTGAGGTTAATGCCGCTGACGGCTATCAGCTTTCGGATGGTTCGGCTTATAGCGGACTTATAGAAGGTCGCCGCACATGGTTGCACTTTGGCAAGGTGAGCAACGCTCTTCTTACTACTGAGATGAGCAAACAGCTCAACAACCACAAGCTTATGATTGGTTTGAACGAGTGGTACTATCATCTCAACTACTATTCGTCGTCGTTCCAGTGGGCTGGCACTGTTGAGGCTTATCCCCAGACATTGAGTCAGATGTATGTCAATCCGCTTGATCCTACACAGACAGCCCGTCGTTCTGAGACTTTCGGTTATAATGAGTTGAGTCCAGAATATACCAAGGGCTCAGAGAACAAGTTGGCACTCTACTTTACCGACGAATGGAAGGTAAGTCCTAAGTTCAAGGTGTTCTATGGTGGTAGATTGGAGTAC
>OLGY01001102.1_pt1 | contig 14961 bp, 14 predicted proteins | sample 1605951 | NCBI WGS metagenome assembly OLGY01 (sample SAMN03283280) | human gut metagenome | biome: human-associated habitat; material: feces | host: Homo sapiens | place: Peru | collected 2012
ATTGTCGCATTATAAACTTACCGTACTACTTAGCGATCATGATCGTTACACGGTTCTCTGCGTTTTCTGCAAAAGGCTGCACACGTGCACCCTTAGATTCTTCTGTAATGCGCTCAGAAGGTATATTATATTTCTTTGTCAGCATCCAAACCACAGCAGCTGCTCGCTTAATCTTGATAATTATTTGGTTATACCTTCAATTACCAGTCTGACAAGTCCATTACTGGCTGTTGACCTGATGTCAACCGTCTTACGGAAATGTCCAGTACCGTAATTCCTTCCATTATAATAAATAGTCACATATCCTGTTTTACCTGGCATGATGGGACTTTTTGTATAAGTAGCAGTTGTGCAATTGCAGGTAGCTTCTGCCGCACTAATGCTAATAGGAGCATTTCCAGTATTCTTGAATGGGAAGACACATTTTCTGATTGTACTTTTCTGAAAAGTACCAAAGTTGAATGAAGTTTTACCAAATGCTATGGTCCCTTCTTTGTCTTTAGCTTGTAACTGGCAACATGTGACTATAAGTGAAATAATAATCAGAACTAATCTTTTCATTTTTTACCTTGAGCGCGTTTCTTGTCTCTCATTTCTTTGTTGTATAGATTTTGCATGGAATCTTTCTGCTCTGGGGTGATGATGGTCTTATCACCACGACGGCTATCAACCATGCACAGCCTCCATTTACCCAGATGGTCTATTGGCTTGAAATAAAAGGCTGTCTTGATTTCTGGAACATTATCATGTGCTTCCATAATAAGAGCAGTGCATTTCACTTCGTTATCATAAACCTCTTTAAACTTGATGTAGTCAATGGTATGACTCTTGATAGGAAGTGCAGACAACATGTTCTTTATACTTGCCATCTCTTCGTTGCTCAGAGGCTGTGGTTCTTCGTATACAGAATCAACATTGTTTTTATACAACATGCCTGCAGCAGAACCATAATCACCTGCTTCTGCATATTGGAAGAATGTATTAACAAGTTGAGTAACCTCAACAGAATCTTTATTGGTTAAGTTTTGCTCAAAACCAGTAAGCCCATTGTCCTTTTTAGGTTTGTCGGAACAACCAGCAAATGCTATCAACAGAAGGGCGCATAAAAAAGCCCAAACGATTCCATTTAATTTCTTAACCATAATCTATCCCTTATTTAAAAGGGCAGGCATGCCGTACAGTCATGCCTGCCCTCATTTCAATATTTACTTAGTAAAAACTAAATCTTACTTTCTCTTTGCACCACCGATCTGAGTCTTCTCGATAGTTACAACAACCTCAGTCTTCAACTCACCCCAATCGTAAGTTACGGTTGCAGGAATCTTAACCTGGAATGTACCAACTGTACTACCATTGTTGCTATAAGTAATAGTACCGAAGTCCTCAGCAGCAATCTGAGCCGCTGTTGGAGCATTGAAGTTAAGCTTAATCTTGTTTGTCAAGTCACTCAACTTGTCATTCCAATTGTTGTTCAAATTGGTCTTAGCATTTGGAATGTCAAGAGCGATACTCTTAACACCATAGTAAGTGAAGTAGTTAGTATTAGGAACGCGAGTACCTACGAAATTGTAACCACGCCAATCTACGAATGTAAGATTCAACTGAGCTGTAGTTGTTACACCATCAACGAACTTAGCAGTAGCATCTGTAATACTGATAGGGCGGATGAACTTAACATCAAATTCCTTATTCTCAACAGGAACATCGATGCTGCCGCACATTGTAGCTACAACCTTAACTCTTGCTGTAAGAACCTTATCCAAAGTGTTAACTTCACCAGTCTTAGGAGCATAAGCATTCAACAACTCCTTAGCTTCCAAGCTACAACCCTTCATAGAAACAACACCTGTTGTCTTATTCAATGTAGCAACCAAATTGGTGAGAAGCGGATCAGTAAAGATCTTGTCACCAGCATGATTTGCATAGAGACCATGACCAGTAATAAACTCATATGTAAGAACCAACTTAGAGTTGAGACCAGCATAAGGGGCTTCCATTTCATTGACAGCAAGCTTATTGCCCTTCAATGTATTGCTGATATTGAATACGAACTCGTCGTCAGCAGCAGCAGTTATAGCACCATTCTTCCCATTATCAGTAGAACCAACAGCCTCTACGTTACCATGGATCTCTGCGAAACCAGTATTAGCATCCAACGCATTTGGACCATACCAGTAAGAAACAATCTTACTACCATTATCAAATGCTGTGCTTGGAGTCAAATTGATTTCAGATGGAGTCCAAGTGAACTTAACATAAACGTACTTGTCAGCGCTGTTTACATAATCTGGCTTAGCTACGCTTGTTGCATCAGTCTTCTTGGTGAAACGTATGTAAGTTGTAAGGGTAGTCTTACCTGCCTTGAATGCAGCATAAGCCTGCTGATTATTAACAGCCCACTTAAGAACCTCTGTTTCAGTACCATTCACGTCTTGAGTTGTATGTTTAACAACACCAATCTTATTGGCAGGAAGCAATGCAGTTGTGTTCAATTCAGCCTTATCAAACTGATCAAGATCTAATGCAGCGCCTTCATAGTCGTAAGTTGTCTCAAACTGAGTCTTAGACAAAGACAACTGAGCGATAATCTGCTCCTCGATATCGAACCACTTCAAATCCTGCTTCATAACGTTGTTATCATCACAATCGATGGTATAAGGAGTAGTTACAGTTGCCATAGGGAATACCTGCTGCTGATCCTGAGTATCCTTATCAGTAATCTTGAACTTCAGATAACCTACGCTAGCAATCTTATTGTTAACGGTATCGGTCAAGATAACACGTACCAATGGTTCACGGTTCATAGTTGCAGGATTCTGCAAGTTGTTTGCCTTTTCTGCAGAATAGCCATAAGACTGCTGCTTACCACCTTCAGGCATCTGGGCACGCATTGTGTAACCATCGGCAGCAATAGCTGCATGAGCACTCTGCGATGTTTCATTCAAGCCCTTGTGATAACCAATCAGTTCGAATGAATACTTGAAGCCAGCCTGTTTTACAAGGTCTTCCTTAGCATTCTTATCCCAACCTAGGCAAGCTCCACCTTGATATACACGATCAGTATTAATCAACTCACGAAGGTCAATACCCTTATCATCGTTATATTTAAGATTAGCCTGTGCTGCATGATTAATAGCCTCCGTTGCTGTACCATACAAGTGATTGCAAGCATGAGGAACACTAGCCAAGTTCAACTGCAAATCTGTGTATGCTGTAGCTCTAACTGCTGCGAAATCAGATGTAACAGTACCGTTAACACCCTTATACTGCAATGCAAGAACAGTAACCTGATTGTCAGCAGCAATACTCTTAACAGCATCACCATTGTACTTAGTATGAACGGTTACCATACCACTCTTAGACAAGTCAACCTTCTCTACTCTGAAGTCACGCTTTGCAACTGTAGCACGAGTTTTATATTCCTTATCGGCTGAAATGAAACTGAACAACTCAGCCTTATTCTCTACCTTAGCATTAGCTGGGTTCAGGAAATAAGAAGCAGTCATATCAGGAGCATAGTTGAAGAATGCAGATGCTGTTGTAGGAGCATCAGTCTTATAATTTCCATCTGGATCAACTTTCTCGACTGTCTTTGGCTTGAACTTGTAAGTAGCCATCTCGAATGCTTCGATACCCTGATAATAATACTCAGGACTGAATACAAGAGCCTTCAAATCAGTAGTCAGGTTAATTACGATCTGCTCACCAGCTTCATTCTTAACGCCATTCAATGTCAGGACATCCTTAGTCCAAGTTGCGGTAATGATACCAGAAGCAAGATAAGAAACACCTGAATCATATGCATCCTTATCACCATCGCCATAAACGAAGAATGTACCGGTTTGTGGATTTGGAACATAGTACTTACCATCCTTACCAGCTGTGCCTGCAGTACCTGCAGCTCCAGCAGCACCATCAGTACCTACAGCCTTCCAATCTGTCTTTGTTTCATTCTTGTACCAGTAGCCATCGTCACCGATCTTCCAAATGTCAGCATCCTTACCTGGAGTACCAGGAGCACCAGCAGCACCATCAGCACCTTTGGCTCCGTCCTTACCATTTGTGATAGTGTAAGAATCACCATTACTCAAGGTAAGCTTAACACCATTTTCTACAGGGCTAACACCTGTCAGGATTGCACCCTTGTCAATTTGACCCTGGATCTTACTTACCATCTCATTCAACTTGTCAATCTGAGACTGCAAGCTGCTGATGTCATCGTCGTAATCTTTACAAGAAGTAAATGTGCTTACCGAGGCAATTGTCAATGCACCCATAAGCAGCGCGCTAAAATACTTTCTTTTCATACGGTAATAATTTATAAAGTTATACGATTTTTCCAACCTTTCGGAAGGAAGTTATTAATTAATTCTCTATATCGAATTAAGAGTCCCGTTTGATGAAAAGAGTCTGCACTCTTAGAAAAGTTCTTTCTTTCAGTTTCAAAGGTCCTCTTAGAAAAGTTATTTTTATCGTTCTTATATATCGTGGCTTTTTATCGCCACTCAGTTCTTATCGTTCTTATATCGTGGCTTTTGTCGCCACTCAGTTCTTATCGTCTTTGGAATATCTCCAGCCGGGAGATTTTTCATGTTGCAAATATAAGTATAATTTTCGAAACTTGCAAGTTTTTGAGCATTTTTTTTCAAAAAAAGGCTAATTTTCTTATGTTTTTTATAAAATAGCCCCCATATTGGGCTTCTAACCCCTCCATTTTCCCCTTTTTTCTCCATTTTGCCCATATAAAACCTACACCTTATTATATATAGGGATGATTAACGACCCTACACCTTATTATATATAGGAGCTTCATACAATTCGGAGGTTGGGTGCTAAAGAATAGGAAAGAGATAAAAAACAAAGCGATATTTTTAGAAACTTTTCTCCACTGACAAAACGTGATTCTATGATCAGATTTGGCATTATTAAATATAAATATGTTAAAGGATCCACTTTAGAATGATTTTTCTTGCTAAAAAGTTTGTATTGTCAATGATTATTCGTATCTTTGCAGCAACAGAATCCGCCACGCTTCCCATTAGAACAGCGAACCAGGGCGGGTCTTTTGCTTTTTATGAGTACATTAAGATTATACACTAAGCAGGCTCTTTCTATTTCTGAACAAATAGAACTACTAAAAAGTAGAGGCTTAAATATTGCAGATTCATCCAAGACTGCAAAATTTCTTGGAGAGGTCAGTTATTTTCGTTTTGTTCAATACCTTCGTCCAATGGAGGCAGATAAAACTTCACATCAATTTAAGCCTAATAGTAGATTTGAAGATGCCGTAGCTCTCTACAACTTTGATATGGAGTTGAGAGACTTGATGTTCAAAGCTATCCAACGATTAGAGATAGCTTTGCGCACAAAAATTATACAAGAGTTCTCATTGGAACATGGACCATTTTGGTTCTTTGATACAAGCCTTGCTGATGACGAACATAAGTTTATTGAGAATATGAACTCCATAGACAGAGAGCTTCAACGTAGTAAAGAGGACTTTATCAAGGAGCATAGGCGCAACTATGACAAGCCAATTTTCCCACCAGCATGGAAAACTCTTGAACTGGCATCTTTCGGTACGCTTTCAAAACTCTATTACAATTTCTGTGACAAGAAATTGAAGAAGCGTGTAGCTCGTCAGTTCAATCTTCCTCAGCATGAGGTATTGGAAAGCTGGATGCGTAGCGTAACTGTCTTGAGAAACTGTTGCGCTCACCACTCACGCCTCTGGAACCGTTATCTTTCTACAGCTCCTCAAATGAGCGCTTCTTTACGTGGTGCATGGGTGAACATAGAAGGTGTAGATGCAAACAAAGTATATGCTATAGCCTGTTGTATTGCATATTGGCTTGATTCCATGGGATACGGATTGGACTTCAAGAACAAGCTCAAATCCTTACTCGCTTCTTATTCACAGGTAGATCCGACCGCTATGGGTTTTCCTGAAAATTGGATTTCCGAGCCCCTATGGAGATAACTTTACAGACTCAAAAACAAGTTAGTCTGTCGGCAGTGAACTTTTCACTATCGACTGCTTTTTAATTAACGGCCCTACACCTTATTATATATAGGAGCTTCATACAATTCGGAGGTTGGGTGCTTAAGAATAGGAAAGAAGTATAATATTTCAAAGAGGGTGTGTCATCAGTCCATGACGCACCCTCTTTGGAATAATATTTTTTGAAACTTTTTCTCTCGTTTTCTTTTTACTTTCAAAATAAAAGCTTAACTTTGCAAGCAAACAGAAGTAGAACTTTAAAATGAATAAATATGGCTTTAAAAATTAAAACTCGTGAAGAAGCAATTGCCGTATTGCGAGACATGGTAAAACGTAAAAAAGAAATGGAAGCAAAGGCTCAAATAGACTTTGCCCGAGCACGTAAGGAGGCTGCTGACTGTTATGCAAGCCTTTAATTTAACTCGCCTCAACTTTCATTCCCCTTATAAGGTCTGTACCTTAATATATATAGGGGCATATCGGTGAGAGTGTAGAAACATCTACCAGGAATGTTGTTTTCTGCAGACTACCGAAAAAAAACGTTTTTCTTTGGTATTATTCCCAAATAGTTGTATCTTTGCACAAAATTATAAATAACACTGGAGATATGAAGCAAGATACTAAAAGAATACCTTATGGACGCAATGACTTCGTACAAATCATAGAGCAAAACAATTACTATGTGGACAAGACGATGTATTTGCCTGCATTGGAAGATGAGGCGGTAAACCTCTTCTTTATCCGTCCTCGCCGTTTTGGCAAGAGCGTATTCATCAGTATGCTCCAAGCTTATTATGATTGTAGCATGAAGGATAAGTTCAAGGGGCTGTTCGGCAATCTGTGGATTGGCAAGAATCCTACTCCCCTTCAAGGTAAATATCTGGTTCTCTATCTTGACTTTTCACAAGTAGGCGGACGTATCGACCAGCTGGAAGACAAGTTTAACCGTTATTGCAAAGTAAAGCTGGATAGTTTTGTGGATGTCTACCGTCAATACTATTCGGAGGATTTTGTAAAGAAGGTCTTCGAGGCGGAAGACGCCGTAGACAAGTTGATACTTATCAACGACGAATCGAAGAAGCTGAATCTTCGTACCTATCTCATCATCGACGAATATGACAACTTCACCAACACGGTGCTCAACGAGCAGGGTGAAGGAGTATATCGTGCCATTACCCATGCTGAGGGTTTCTATCGTGATATCTTCAAGAAATTCAAAGGTTCGTTTGAACGTATCTTTATGACGGGTGTGAGTCCTGTGACGCTCGATGACGTGACCAGCGGTTTCAACATCGGATGGCATATATCCACCAAGAAGCAATTCAACCAGATGTTAGGCTTTTCTACAGAAGATGTCTATCAGATGTTCAACTATTATAAGGAAAAGGGCGAAATTGCAGCCAATGCCAACATTGATGACATTGTTAACGAGATGAAGCCCTGGTATGATAACTATTGCTTCTCGAAGAGTGCCTTGACATCTCAAAGTAAGATCTTCAACTGCGATATGGTGTTCTATTATCTTCGCAACTATCTGAGTTCAGGCAAGGGACCTGAAGAGATGATAGACCCTAACACCAAGACCGACTATAACAAGATGAAAAAGCTCATCCAGCTCGACAAGCTAGATGGCGACCGAAAGGGCGTGATTCGCACGATTGCCGAGAAAGGAGAGATTGTGACTACACTCTATGACACTTTCCCTGCAAGAATGATAACAGACCCGCAGGTATTTCCAAGCCTGCTGTTTTATTATGGCATGCTTACCATCAAGGCTACGAGAGGAGCAAAGCTTATACTCGGAATTCCGAACAATAATGTGCGCAAGCAATATTATGAATATCTGATAGAGTAGAAGTTCTAAGGCAGGGGACTCAACTGCATAAAATCATCATGCAATTTGAGGGTTGGGAACTAAAGAACATGAAGGAGGTATAATTTACTTATCACATAAGCAACCCCCCATCCGGCTTGAGAAAGAAGGATGGGGGATTTCTGTATTTTATACTGCTATTCCATTACGCATTATATCATCATATAAGGGTGATGGTTTGCATTCTTCAATCAACACCGGTTCTATAGATGTATCTATATTAAGGGTGGCAAGCCATAATGAAGATGTAGTGTCCAGCCAGTCGCCATTAAGCTTAGGTATAACTACTGCTACATCAATATCACTATCTTTTCTTGCTTCATTTCTACTACAAGAACCATACAGATATACTTTCGCATTAGCAAGCAATGGAAGTATTGCTTCCTTGTAGCATTTTACTATCATTAAAGCATGTTCTCTATCCATTGTTTTAAAACTTTTGTTTTATTTATTAATGTTCTGCAATATTCTGGAGTCAATTTCTTCGCTAGCTCATCTTTGTAGGATGGGTATCTTGCCTCAATATTCATTGGCATTAATTCCGCAAGAAACTTTAGCTGTTCTGATGTCATTTTTGATACTAACCCGCAGCTTTGTGCCAACTTCAAGAGGTTATGGATGTATGGAACCTCGTCTGGTTTTATAGCACTCCAATACGACTTTATTGTTTTTTCTATAACCAAATGGCACATAAAGCCAACATATAGCCATCTTCCACCGTTGTACATAACTTCAGCGGTTTCGATGTCATAGTCTGCAAGTTCTTTCCAATATTTAACTTTATCTATTGCCATACTTTTCTTGTTTTTGTGCAAAAATAGACCAAATAATTAAGATTGCCAAATTTTTAGTGTTAAAAAGATTTTTTAGAATAAAAAAATCCGTAGCGCCGGATATGTCCTTTCCTCCGTTAGGCGTTCCGGCGGATCGCCTAACAGACTAGCGAATCGTATTATACCAAGCCGCTTCATTCAGCTAACTGAGCTACTTCATTCAGCTAACAGAGCTACTTCGTTCAGCCAACGCAGCCATATTATTCAGCCAACGAAATTGACTCTTCCACCCAACGAAGTCGAATCTTTAACCCAACGAAATCGAATCTTCTGCCCAGCGCAGTCGTATCTTTAACCCAACGCAGTCATATCTATCGACTCTATGAAACGTATGAACTTGTTAAATGACGTACATGATTTCATCTACTTACTTAAACTGGCTGCCCATTACACCTTATCATATATACTGGCATAGATGTGAATATCGGAAAAAGCTTTGGGTAATCAAGAGATTAATCGTAACTTTGTTGGCTGTTTACTAATTTGTTATACAACAAAGCACTTCATTCAACATAATATTCACATAAAAATGATACTAAGAATAGAAATTCCACAGGAACTTATTCGGCAAGATGCAGAAATCGTCATCAAAGTAAGCAACAGAAACAATGCACTGGGATATGTCATAGAGAAAGGTAGTGAACATGATGCGCAGCAAATAGCCAAAGAAGACATGAATGCCTGTCCGACGCTGGGCGAATATGTCAGGGAACTCACCCAGCGACTCTACAAGAATGGCAAATACCGGTCTGCAGATATATATATGTGCACCTTGCGCAGTTTCATGAGATTCCGGAAAGGGAAAGACCTGCTGATTAGCCAACTCGACAGCCTCATCATGGAAGATTACGAGAGTTATCTGAGAAAGAACGGTCTCACGCTGAACACCATCTCTTTTTACATGAAGCGACTCCGAGCCATCTACAACAAAGCTCTGGAGCAATATGGATTAGAAGACCGCAACCCCTTCGTCCACTCTTTCACCAAGAACACCTCGACTGCAAAAAGAGCACTTACAGCGGAAAACATCCATCAGATAGTCGCTGCAACAACCATCACCGAGGAGGAAGCGCTGGCGAGAGATCTCTTCCTCTTCAGTTTCTACACCCGAGGCATGTCGTTCGTGGACATCGCCTTTCTTGAAAAAGGAAGCCTTAAGGACGGGCAGCTCATATACAAGAGGAAGAAAACGGGTAAAGAACTGAGAGTAGCATGGCGTCCCTGTATGCAAGAGATTGCAGACCGCCACCCTTCCCTTGACGGCAAGCATCTGCTGGGCATTGTTAACCAGAATATAGTCACCGATGTCAGGAAACAGTATCACTACCGCCAATGTAGGGTGAACAAGGCATTGCAGAAGTTTGCCCAGCGCATCGGCATGCCGATGAAAGTAACGATGTACTGCGCCCGTCACTCCTGGGCTACCATCGCCAAGGAGAAGAACATTCCCATCAGCGTAATAAGTGACAGCATGGGGCATAACTCAGAGAAAATCACCCGCATTTATCTGAAAAGTATCAACGACGATGTGATAGACAGATACAACGATATGCTTATCGAAGCCATCAGTATGTAAGGGGGAGATAGAGTCATTCTGCCGACGATACTGGAGAAATTACGTCACGATGTAGTTGCAGATGCGTCACGACGTAGCAACAACTACGTCCCCGACGCAGTGACAGCTACATCGCGACGCAATTTCAGAAGCATCCTGCCCATTATCAAGTAAGGCTCTTTTGAAGTTCAAAAGAGCCTTTTTGGGATTTCAAATAAGCCTCATTTAAAGTTCAAGTGAGCCCTACTTAAACATTACGTAAGCCTCACTTCCATTTTTGGTGATAAAAAGACGAAAAAAGGGCTGTATAGAACGCAAAAAACATTGTTTTGTTCAGTCAATGCATCAAGAGCCCCAATGAACAGGGAAAAAGCAATAAGCAAACAAAGCAACTGAATATCAGCTAATTACACAGTTTTTTAGCATAATTATCGCGAAGTCGATTACCTTGTGTGTGGCAATAGGTGGCAATAAGGTGGCAATAGAAATAGGGGCTATTGCCATCATTAAGCTACTGTATACCAGCAAGTTAGTATGTGTGTGGCAAATGTGGCAATAAAATCGGGAAAAAACTTTTTCTTATACAAATATTTAGGGTTGCGATTCCATAGCATATCTCCCGGCTGGAGATATGATAAAAACAATAAGAACTGAGTGGCGATAAAAAGCCACGATATAAGAACGATAAAAAATAACTTTTCTAAGAGAACCTTTGAAAGAGAACGATAAACTTTTCTAAGAGTGCAGACTCTTTTCATCAAACGGAACTCTTAATTCGACATAGAGAATTAATTAACAAGCTCACTCCCGAAAGGGCGGAGCATAACGTATAACTTTATAAATAATTACCGTATGAAAAGAAAGTATTTTAGCGCGCTGCTTATGGGTGCATTGACAATTGCCTCGGTAAGCACATTTACTTCTTGTAAAGATTACGATGATGACATCGACAACTTGCAGAATCAGATTAACGGTCTTGCTAGTGCTGAACAATTGCAGCAGAAGGTAACTGAACTGCAGGGCTTGATTACCGCCAACTCTAACAACATCAAGGATGTTCAGGAGGCTGTAAAGAAGGCTCAGGCTGCAGCAGAAACAGCTCAGACAACAGCAGCACAGAAGGCTACTTTGGAAGATTTGAAAAAGTTGCTCGCAGAGGGTGACTATGCTTCTAAAGAGTATGTAAACAAGGCTGACGATATCATCAAAGCTGCCCTCGAAGCTCTTGAGACTGGCAAGGTTGACAAGTTAACAGAAGCTGTAAATGCAGCCAAGACTGCTGCCGAAGCTGCTAAGACTACAGCAGACAAAGCCATCGAAGAGGCTGGAAATGCTGGCGCAGCATTAGAAAAGGCTCAGGCTGCCGCTACTGCTGCACAGGAGGCTAAGGATGCACTTACAGAACTCCAGAACTCTATCGGCGGTGGCTACTCTGAGACTACAACAGTGAAAGATGCTATTACAAGCATCGACGTTTTGCTTAAGGCAGACAAGACTGGTTTGGAAGGTTTGGATACCCGTCTGAAAGTTATCGAGGACGCTCTGAAGAGTGGTGATGACACAACAGGTCTTGCTACAAGACTGGAAAACATCGAGACTGCACTGAAGAACATCATCGGCCAGTTCTCTACTATGGTTACCGATGTACAGTTATTCAACTTTGCAAGACCTGACTACACAGGTTTCAACCGTACCCTCAACTTCGTACAGGCTGCAGAACAGGCTAATGTATTCCCTGCAGAGGCTAACGTAGCAGACAAGCAGTTGAAGTTTGAAGAGGGCAAGTATTATGCAGGTGAGGACAGCTTGCTGATCCGTGTATCTCCTGTAGATGCAGAGTTGACACCAGGCAGCATTTCACTCCTGAATTCACAGGGTAAGGAACTTGATGACATCATTGATGTGAAAGAGGTTCACAGATACAAGGAATTGCTCTATGGAAACACCCGTGCCGGTGGAGTAAACTCAGGCCTTTGGGTTGTTAAGTTCAAGGCTAAGGATTTGGGTGACAACTTCAAGGCTGCAGCTGAGACTGAAGTTTATGGTCAGCCACGTTCTATCCTCTATGCTGTGGCTGTCAAGAACACATACAATACTACCGATAAGGCAGAGGATGCCAGCACACGCCGTGTGACATCTGAGTATGGTGTTGACTTGAATACAACTCCAGCACAGCCAGCTTGGAACTTCACTGTAAACGAGACGCCAGTTAGCTGGATTCACAACCGCTACGTTAAAACAGAGAGCGTAGAATACACAGACCAAAACACAGGTTACCACGCAAAGACTTACGCTCAGGAGTTGACATGGCTTGACAACAACAAGCCTGCTACCAAGGTTATCCTCACAGGTGATGACCAAAATGCAGAAGACCGTACCGGACATACTTATGACCAATATGGTTGGGGCGATTGGAATGATGGTGTTGACAACCGTCAGGGATACGCTATCTTAGCAGTAGAAAAGGGTCAGCCTATCACCATCGACTTCGGTAACACCGAGAGAAAGGGCATCAAGGGATTCTATGTAACACTTGATGAGAAGTTCGCTCAGGAATCTGCTCCATCAGAGTTGAACGCATGGAACTCTTACACTTACGAGAACGTAGGTTATAAGAACCAGCCTGCTAAGCTGTTCGAAGGCAGCAAGGGTACTATCACCATCAAGGACATGAACAATGTTAAGGGTGATGTTATCGGTTTCCGTGTACACGCTGTCAACTATGACGGTACTTTGACAGACCCTGATGGTCGTTCATTCTATGTAGCAGTAGGCGACGTGAAGACAACAAAGAATCTTGGAAACTCTGATTTGACCTGGAACGAAACAAACCGTAAGTTTGAATCTACAGTTGTTTTGCCAGCAGACTTCAGTTCTTACGACTTCGACGGTTATTATACTTGGCGGATTGCTGGTGCTGATGAATCCGGCAACACACCAAGCTGGGGTGACTTCACAGTGAAGTATTATGCAGCAGACGGATCTGAGGTTGGTTCATTGAACAACACTGTTAAGTCAGTTAAGTTCATTTTGAATAACCCTAAGGAATTCATCGATGGTGCAACATACAATGTAACCACCACATTGACCAAGAGCATATCAACAGCTACTGCTGAGGTTTGCACAATCAATGCTTCATTCACGAAGAAGATGCCAACAGATGCTCCTACATTCAATTATCGTGATGGCTTTACCAAGAATCCTGAGTACATCATCCCAGCAGGAGGCAACTACAGCGTATTGACTTCAGGCAACAAGGGTGGTACATTCGACTTGAGAAACATCCTGATCATCAACAACAATACACAATGGAATGGTGTTGATCTCTTCGATGAATCAAATGCAGGTGTATTCACATTCAATGTTGCTGGTGGTACTTACACCAACGGTAAACTGGACAAGGCTGAGGCTACAGGATGGAGATATATCATGGCTGTAAACAACTCAGGCGAACAGAACTTGGTTGACAACTCTACAGAGCGCACCATCAAGGCTAATTACAATTACTTCAGCATCTCTAAGAGAAAGGAAAACGGCAGCTGGTTCAGAGGCGACTACCCTGTTCCATCTACATCTTCTGAGAAGATTGTTTACTGCTCTTGGATGAAGACATTCGAGCTCGATGTTAACAAGACTGGTATGAAGTGGTCTGATGCCAACAAGGTTACTTGGAAGGCAAATCCTGATCCAAGAGGTACTAAGTTGCTCTTCAGCAAGCTTGCTGTTAAGGTTAAAGACATCAACTTGCTCCCTGTTAAGACTGGTGTAAATGGTTCTACCATGGATACATTCTTTGCTAGCAATGCACTTGCAGTAGTTCCAGGTGAGTATGGTGAAATTTGGACAACAAGTACAGACGGAAAGCAGATCAACCCTTACTTCTCTGCTGAAATTGACGCTACAGGCATCACGCTCAAACAGATTAGCCAGGCTGCAATTCCATCAGGCGTAACAGGTGGTAAGATTAAGTTCACAGTTAAGGATTGCTTCGGCAATGTTAAGCCTATCTCATTAGACTTCCAGATCAAGTCAAATGGTGTAGACCCAGCTAGAAAGCACTAATCCGAGACTAGCAAAAAAGGAGCGAGAGAACTCCACAACGTGAACAAAGAAATATTCATTGGGGGCGTTCAATTCCGGACGCCCCCTTTATTTTAACAGCATGAAAAAATTATTATCAGGTATCATTATCTGTTTTGTCGCCCTCATCGCTTTCAATGCTTGCGGTGACAAAATCAAATCTACAAAAGTGAGTATACAGAAAATGACTGATACTACTTTTGTCAGTGTTATTGATGGGCACAACATCACCTTCGACATCAAGAAAGCAACATTCGACAACGGATTTGTCATGGCAGGTGATTCGGTTGTGATTCATTATATCGGAGCTTTGTCGGATAATCCTGTCAAGGTGGTGCTCATAAAATTAATTCCGAAGAAAGGTCATGTAGTGAATGCTATATACAACCCTAACAAGAAGTTGGAAACAGCACCTATGTCACCGGAAGAGCAAAAGTCTCTTGACGAAGGTGTGGATTTTGCCAAGAAACATCAATCAAAGAAATAAAAACAAGTCTTTTCATCAATACGCATTATAGAAGGTTATTAAGAAGTGCTTTTCCAACTATAAATTGAAACGCAGAAAACCGTGTAACGATCATGATCGCTAAGTAGTACGGTAAGTTTATAATGCGACAAT
>OLGY01001103.1_pt1 | contig 14960 bp, 10 predicted proteins | sample 1605951 | NCBI WGS metagenome assembly OLGY01 (sample SAMN03283280) | human gut metagenome | biome: human-associated habitat; material: feces | host: Homo sapiens | place: Peru | collected 2012
ACAATAGCGACCTTCTGACCTGCATGAACATGGAGTGAGAAGTCATTTATGATGATCTTATCTGGATTATAACCAAAGTGAACATCTGCGAAAGTCACAGCACCCTTCATATTCTGTACTTCTTCAGTTGTAAGAGTCGCTGAGTCTTCTGTCAATTCTTCTTCCTCTAAGAATTCAAAGACACGTTCTGCAGCCGCACCAGTACTCTGTAATAAGTTAGCCGCCTGGGCAATCTGTGAGATTGGCTGGTTGAACTGTCTTACATACTGGATAAATGCCTGGATATCACCAATAGTAATTGTCTTAGAACCAGCTAAGATACCACCAATAATACATACACCTACATAACCGACATTACCAATAAAATTACTAATAGGCATCATGAGTGAGCCAAAGAACTGTGATTTCCATGCAGATGTATAGAGTAATTCATTGTATTGTTCAAACTGTTCTACAGATTTTTCTTCACCATTAAAGGCTTTCACAACCTGATGTCCACCATACATTTCTTCAATATGTCCATTGACATCACCAAGTGAGTTCTGCTGCTGTGTGAAGTATTTCTGTGAGTGCTTCATGACTAAACGTATCAAGATCATTGAAACAGGTAATACAATAACTGCGATTAGAGTCATCTGCCAGCTGATTGTAAGCATCATAATAAAGATACCAACAAGAGTAACTACGTTAGAAATAAGTGTAGATAAAGACTGGTTCAATGACTGAGCGATTGTATCAATATCGTTCGTTACACGAGAAAGAATATCACCACTTGTATGCTTATCAAAATAAGAAAGTGGTAAACGATTCATCTTTTCAGAAATATCTTTTCTAAGTGAGAAGGCTGCATCCTGTGATACACCAGAGATAATCCAGCTCATAATATAACTAAAGAGTGAGCTTGCTGCATATAATACTACAAGAATCAATAAGATCTTAACGATATAATTAAAATCAATACCACCGGTATTGGCTACTTTAGCCATGATACCTTCTGATAATTTATCTGTTGCTTTCGCAAGAACTTTAGGACCTAGAATATTAAAGATAGTAGAACATACCGCAAATACCATAACCATACAAATCTTGAAATGATATGGTTTTAAGTATGCGAGTAACTTCTTTAATGTACCACCTAAGTCCTTCGCTTTTTCATTATTACCACGGCCTCTGCCCATACCCATTGGAGCGCGACGATTTTTATTCATTGTCTAGTTCCTCCTTTGATAACTGAGATAAGGCGATTTCCTGATAGACAGAACATGTTTTCATTAATTCTTCATGTGTGCCTTTTCCTACAATCTTACCTTCATCAAGTACGATGATCTGATCTGCATGCATAATAGATGCAATACGCTGTCCAACGATTAAGACAGTGTTATGTGTCTTGGCAGTCATTTCTCCTAAACGTTTTCTAAGTGTTGCATCAGTCTTGAAGTCAAGTGCTGAGAAGCTGTCATCAAAGATAAGAATTTCAGGATTTTTCGCAAGTGCTCTTGCAATTGCGAGACGCTGTTTCTGTCCACCTGATACGTTTGTACCACCCTGAGAAATAGGTTCTTTAACACCTAATGGTTTTGTTTCAATGAATTCTTTTGCCTGTGCAACATCAATCACTTCAGCAAGTTCTTCATCAGATAAATCAGGAGCACCATATTTAATATTTGATTCAATTGTACCTGAGAATAATAATCCCTTCTGAGGTACTACACCAATACGGTCTCTTAAATCATGCATAGAAACATGTCTTACATCCACACCATCTACTGTGACTTCACCTTCAGTGACATCATAGAAACGAGGAATAAGGTTAATAAGTGTTGATTTACCTGAACCCGTTGAACCAATAAAGGCTGTTGTTTCGCCAGGACGGGCTGTAAAGTCAATGTCAGTTAATACTGGTTCATCTGCACCAGGATACTTAAATGATACATGTTTGAATTCTACAAGACCTTTCTTGTCTTCATCAAAAGCCATTGGCTGTTCTGGATTTTCAATTGTAGGTTCAGTTTCTAATACTTCAGCTACACGATTCGCGGCAACACTTGCACGAGGTAACATAACCGCAATCATTGCGACCATTAAGAAACTCATAACGATGATCATGGCATACTGTAAGAAGGCCATCATTTCACCAATCGCAATATTTCCTAAATCTACCTGCTTTGCGCCAAAGTAGATAATAAGTAAAGTCATACCCTGCATGATAAACATCATGATAGGCATTAATGAAACCATGACTCTATTTACAAATAAGTTCGTTTCTGTTAAATCCTTGTTAGCCTGATCAAAACGTTTTTCAGATTCTTCTTCATTCCCAAATGCACGAATGACAAGAATACCTGATAAGTTTTCTCTCATAGCTAAGTTTAATTTATCAATTAACTGCTGGACAATCTTGAATTTAGGCATAGCAATAGAGAAAGTGACACCAAGTACTCCAAAGATGACAATGACAACTAAGAAGATCATCCATGTCATAGATGGTGAGTTCTTGACAGCTTTCATAATACCACCAACACCATTGATTGGCGCAAGCATACACATTCTTACAATCATCACAAGAACCATCTGGATCTGGACGATATCATTTGTACTACGTGTAATTAAAGAGGCTGTAGAGAACTTATTGAATTCACTGTTAGAGAAGCTTTCAACCTTCTTAAATACAGCTAAACGTAAGTCTCTTGCTACAGATGCACCAAGTCTAGATGCTAAGAATGCAACACAGATAGAAGCCACAGCACCAAGCAAGGCAATAGCTAACATCTGGATACCTTTATGGGCAATATACTGGTTCTGTACTCTATTTGTATCTGCACCAAGCTTCTTATATTCTGCCTTGACACCTTCTCCAGCCGCAATCTTCATTGTAGATTCACCCATAGTCTTCATCTGTTTATCTACACTTTCAAACATCTTATTGCGTTCATCTTCACCCATTGAACCAATGAAGTAATAAATATCTCCATTATTTAAATGAGTTTCCATAGCATCAATCTGAATTTTTGCGTCATCTAGCTTCTTCTTAGATTCATCTAATTGAGGTTTTGCAGAAGCGACCTTTTCTTTAGCCTGATCAAGATGTTTCTTTATAGTAGCTGACTGGCTCTTCATTTGTGCCATTTGACTCGCAGATGCATTGAGTTTTTCATAACCTGCGACAGCCTGAGAGATACCAGTTAACTGTGCCTGAAGTTTTGTTTTCGCATCTCCATCAGGTAATGCATTATATTGTGCAGTTAAAGTTGACTCCATTTCTTTGGCTGTTTCATATGAACCAAACTGGCTGTTAAGTGTATTTAGTGCACTATCATACTGTTTGATAGCAGTCTGCATCTGCTCATACTGCTTCAAACCTTGATTGTATTTAGCCATGCCGGCATTATACTGTTCTAAGCCTTGATTATAGCCATCTAAGCCTTTTTGATAGCCTTCCTTTGCAGATGTAATGGCTGAATTAATCTTTGTCTCAAATGACTTATACTGCTTCGTCCCAGGTTTCATCTTATTCATAGAATAAACAATCAACATAGGCTTAGTTAATACTTTATTGAGTTTTTCTTCATCTGCCTCTTTCTTTAAGATATATAAAGTCTGATTTTTAGCTTTCTTGAATGTCTTATAATAAGATTTATCCACATCCTTTGCGAGAGTCTTCTTATAAGAGTTTTCTAATACTTTCTGATCTTTTGAAGATACAAATAATAATAAATGATTATATGTTTCTTCACTTAATACAGGAGATACAGCTGAATCAAATCCTCCTGCCTGAATACCGCTAGAGACGATATCAGACATATAATCAGGAAGTGTTAATTCAGTATAAGCCTGTCCAAATATACAAACGATGGCTAATATAAATAATAACCAATATTTCTTAAAATATTTCTTTAGTTTAAGCATCGTCTTCCCCCTTTAATTCTTCTTCCATATTCTTGATAATCATATCAATCATATGTAATACAGCATCATGATCTTCTTTTGTAATACCTCTATGACATACTTCTTCCATATGCTTCATCTTATCCTTACAGATTTCTAGATATTCTTCACCCATCTTACTTAAACGTACTGTAGAATGACGTTTATCATTTGGATTCTGTTCACGAATAATATAACCTGCTTCTTCTAGACGCTTGATTCTTACTGAAAGTGTTGCATCAGAAATATGAAGATATTGTGCCACTTCTTTTTGAGAATGACCATGTTCTTTAATCACAAATAACAAGCGTGATTGATCACCTGTTAAAGGCATATCCTTAAAGTTACGCATCATATACTTTCCTAGTACTTTTCTAAGTACTGCGACCTTATCTATCATCACTTTGACATTCTCCTGCATGTCCGTTGTACACCTCCTTGCTATTAGTTAGTATGCTAAATATTATAGTTAGGGTGCTAACTATTGTCAATAAAAAAAGAGTAGTATTTTTTACTACTCTCTAACCTGGCCATTTCCTTCAATTTTGTATTGGTAAGAACACATTTCTTTTAAACCAAGTGGACCTCTGGCATGAAGCTTCTGTGTGCTGATACCAAGTTCTGCCCCAAAACCGAATTCTCCACCATCTGAGAATCTTGTAGAAGCATTATGATACACACAGGCACTATCTAAGCTATTCATAAATAATGCAGCTGTTTCATTATTTTCAGTAATAATGGATTCTGAATGCTTTGTAGAATATGTATAAATATGATTGATTGCTTCTTCTACTGAGTCAACAACTCTAACATTCACAATGTAGTCATCATATTCTGTTGCATAACTGTCATCTGTGACATGTTCACAGTTAATGATCTGACATGTTGCATCATCCCCTTTGATTTCTACTTTTTCAAAGGCTTTTTTAAGTTCAGGTAAGAACTTGTCTGCAACATCTTTATGTACAAGTATTGTTTCTATCGCATTACATACTGAAGGTCTTTGAATCTTCGCATTGACTGCAATAGTTAATGCTTTATTAGGGTCTGCATCCTTATCAACATATAGATGACAGATACCAGCGCCTGTTTCAATAACAGGTACTGTTGCATTCTTAACAACAAACTGAATGAGTCCAGCACCACCTCTAGGTACAATAACATCTACATATTCATTGGCATGGATGAGTTCTCCTACAATGGCGTGATCTAATTCTGTGATCAGTTCAATCGCCCCTTCTGGTAAGATGTCTTTAGTGGCATCCTTCATAATTTCTACTAATTTCTTATTTGTATGAATGGCTTCTTTACCACCTCTTAAAACACAGGCATTGCCTGATTTTAAGCAAAGAGAAGCAATATCTACAGTCACATTAGGACGAGCTTCATAGATAATTCCAAAGACACCAATAGGCACTCTCACTTTAGAAATTTCTAGACCATTTGGTCTTGTCCAAGATTCCATCACTTCACCAATAGGATCAGGTAATGTAGCCACCTTCTTGACTCCATCACTCACTCCTACAATACGTTCATGAGTAAATAAGAGTCTATCCTGCATTGCTTTTGTCATATTGACTTCCTTAGCATGTACCATATCTTTTTTATTAGCTTCTAATATTTCTTCACTATGTGCAATTAATGCGTCGGCAATTTTATCTAATGCCTGATTCTTTGTGCAAGTTGGCATATTCTTTAAAAGACGTGCAGCAACTTTAGCACGCTTTAATTGTGTTTCTAATAATGTATTCATTATCTTTCCTCCAATACAACCATGTTATTCGCATGTACTACTTCATCATAGTCATGACGATGTAATATGTCATCTATTTCAGAAGACTGGTGTCCTTTAATCAGTCTGATTTCATCACTGGCATAATTGACTACACCCTTCGCAATTGTATTTAACTCTTCGTCCTTGATATCAACAACCTGTCCTTCTAAGAATCTACCTTCTACATCTTTAATACCTGTAGGTAAAAGACTGACATGTTTATCAACAATCGCTTTTCTACATCCTGCATCAACTACAATTGTTCCTCTAGGTTTAGTACGATAGGCAATCCAATGTCTTCTAGCATTCATATTTGTGCCAGATGCGCCATTGAACCATGTTCCTTCATTATCTAAGGCATTTAATATACTGTTTTCTTTCTGCCCATTCACAATACACATATGACTACCTAATGCATTGACCATTTGAGCCGCTTTTAGTTTAGTCGCCATACCACCTGTACCTAGACCACTGACCGCATCTCCTGCATAGCTCAAAATTGTATCATCAATCTTATCTACATAGTGAATAAGCACAGCATCAGGATCAGTATGAGGATTGCCTGTATAAAGACCATCAATATCACTCACGAGAATTAATAGTTGTGCTTCTACTAAAGGAACAATAAGTGAAGCCAATGTATCATTGTCTCCTACCTTAATTTCATCTACTGCCAAAGCATCATTTTCATTAATAATAGGAACCACACCATAATTGAGTAGTGCATTGATTGTATGGTTTAAGTTCATTAAACGATGACGATCATCAAAGTCATCATGGTTTAATAAGATCTGAGAACATTTCATATTAAAGACCTGGAATATTTCTTCATAGATTTCCATTAGTCTTGCCTGCCCAATCGCAGCTAATGCCTGTTTTTCCGGTAGTGTTTTCGGTTTACTGTCTAGTCCTAGTGCGCCCATACCAGATGCAATGGCTCCTGAAGAGACAAGAACAACAATATAGCCTTCTCTTTTAAGTTTGGCAATCTGCCATGTTAACATCAATATTTTTTCTTTATTGATTTTTCCATCTTTGTCACAAAGTGAGCTTGAGCCTACCTTAATGACAATTTTCTTTACTTCTTCTATTCTACGTTTCATTGAAAACACCCCTTTATTGTTTAATCTATTATAGGGGGTAAAACACTTTAAAAGCAAACAAAACATACTGATTTTTGTCTTTTGACAAAAAAAACTCCCATTAAGGGAGTTAAATGTATTAGTGGCTTAAAGTTTTGTTTTCTACTTCTGTATTTAATAATTCTACGAATTCTTCAAAAGTCACTGTAGTCTGTTTCTTTTCACCATGTTTACGATAAGTCACAGTACCATTATCTCTTTCGTTATCACCAAGTACTAACTGATAAGGGATTTTCTTTAACTGTGCTTCTCTGATACGATAACCTAACTTTTCATCTCTGTTATCGTTATTTACTCTGAAATGTGCTTTTCTTAACTTAGCTACAACTTCTTTTGCGTATTCATCATGGTATTCAAGTTTAACTGGAATAACCTGAACCTGAGTAGGTGCTAACCATAGAGGAAGGTTACCTTTTGTTTCTTCTAATAAGAAGGCAATAAAACGGTCTAATGAACCTAAGATTGCTCTATGAATAACAACTGGTCTTACCTTATCACCATTTTCATCAACATAAGTTAATTCGAATCTTTCTGGTAACTGGTAGTCTAACTGGATTGTAGATAAAGTAACATCATGTCCTAATGCACTCTTTACCTGTACGTCAAGTTTAGGACCATAGAATGCTGCTTCGCCTTCTGCTTCATAGAATTCTACATTCATTTCTTTTAATACTTCACGTAATTCGTTTTCACTCTTTTCCCATAATTCATCATTACCGAAATACTTTTCTTTGTTGTTCTTATCTCTTAATGATAAACGGAATGAGTAATCTTTGAAACCAAAGTCCTTATACACATCTAAGATTAAGTGTGCTACATTCTTGAATTCCTGAGCAATCTGGTCTGGACGACAGAAGATATGTGAATCGTTCTGTGTAAATGCTCTTGCACGTTCGATACCAGTTAAAGCACCGCTTGCTTCAAAACGGAAATCATTCGCAATTTCCGCTATTCTAACTGGAAGATCACGATATGAATGTAATGTAGATTTATACATAACCATATGGTGTGGACAGTTCATAGGTCTTAATACATATGCTTCATCATCTAATTCCATAGCTGGGAACATATCATCTTTATAATGAGCCCAATGCCCTGACTTCTTATATAACTTAACGTTACCAAGAGATGGTGTCATAACATGTTCATAACCTAATTCAAATTCTTTGTTCATGATGTAATCAGATAATAAACGTCTGACAGTGAAACCGTTTGGTAACCACATTGGTAAACCTTTACCTACGATATCAGCAAACATGAAGATACCTAATTCTTTACCAAGTTTTCTGTGGTCTCTTTCTTTTGCTTCTTCTAATAACTGAAGATGTGCTTCTAATTCTTCTTTAGTTGGGAAACATACACCATAGATTCTCTGAAGAACCTTGTTGTTCTTATCACCTTTCCAATAAGCACCTGAATGTTTGATTAACTTGAAGTTCTTACATAATTTAACTGTTTCTACATGTGGGCCACGACATAAGTCAGTGAAATCACCCTGTGAATAAGTAGTGATTGTACCATCTTCTAAACCATTGATTAAATCTAGCTTATATTCATCATCCTTGAATTCTTCTAAAGCTTCTTCTTTAGAGACTTCATGTCTCACGATTCTCTTACCATCTTTACAGATTTTCTTCATTTCTTTTTCAATCTTAGGTAAGTCATCATCAGAAATAGTCTGATCACCTAAATCGATGTCATAATAGAATCCTTCTTCTACTACTGGACCTACCCAGAACTTAGCTTGTGGGTAAAGATGTTTAACTGCCTGTGCTAATACGTGTGCACATGAATGATTTAAAGTATTTAAATCTTTGTCATTTAAAAAATCGCTCATATTCTCCTCCTATAAATAAAAAGAGACCTCATCAAAGGACGAAGTCTCGTGTTACCACCTTTATTCGTTATGCAATGCATAACCTCTCATCTCTTAACGCGAGTTACGGAATCTCTTTCGAGTTCAGCATCACAGGGAGTACCTTTAAGTAAATGTCTTGGAAGTTTCCACCTATTCTTCCTCTCTAGTAAGCTTTTATCTTAAAGACATATCCTGTTTCATAGCTTGTGACTTTATTGTACACCACTTCAGTTAATTGTCAATTAAGAAAAAAGGAATAGGTCACCCTATTCCTAATTATCAAAAATTATTTGATTGTAACGATTTCTAAGTAACTTGTTAAACCAGAAACACCTGGAGTACCACCAGTTACGATTACCTGTTCACCAGCTGAAATTCCGTTTTCCTTAGCGATAACCATTGCAAGATCCATTAAACCTTCTCTTGATTTCATAGATTTGCAAAGTACAGGCTTAACACCCCAGTTAAGAGCTAATTTCTTAACTGTATCATCAGATGGAGTTGGAGCGATGATTGGGCAATGTGGTCTATAACGTGACATACGTTTTGCAGTAGCACCTGTTTCAGTGAATGCGATGATAGCTGAAACGTTGAAGTTTGCAGCAATTTCAGCAACTGACATACAGATAGCTTCTGAAGAGTTAGAGTTATCAGCAGTTCTGATAGCTCTTCTTAAGATTGAAGCATAGTCTAAGTTTCCTTCGATCTTATGAGCAATCTTGTTCATAGTTAATACTGCTTCTTCAGGATATTTACCCTGAGCAGATTCACCAGATAACATGATAGCATCAGTACCATCATAGATAGCGTTAGCTACGTCAGATACTTCAGCTCTTGTTGGTCTTGGGTTTTCCTGCATAGATTCAAGCATCTGAGTTGCAGTAATAACGATCTTACCAGCAGCATTACATTTCTTGATGATTGACTTCTGGATTAGAGGTACATCTTCAGCAGGTACTTCTACACCTAAGTCACCACGAGCAACCATGATACCATCAGCTACTTCGATGATTTCGTCGATGTTTTCAACACCTTCAACACATTCGATCTTTGGTAATACTTTGATATCTGGCTTACCGTTTTCAGCAATTAATTTCTTAATATCTAATACATCCTGTTTTCTTCTTACGAATGAAGCAGCGATGAAGTTTACATCCTGTTTGCAACCGAAGATTAAGTCATTCTTATCTTTTTCTGATAAGAATTCGAACTGTAACTTAGTACCAGGAACGTTGATACCACGAGTGTTCTTAACTCTACCATCGTTAGCAGCTACACAATAGATATCCTTACCTTCAACGTGGTCAACTAATAATGCAACCTGACCATCGTTAACTAAGATATAAGCACCAGGCTTAACATCTTTGTATAATTCCTTATAAGAAATTGTGAAACGATCTGAAGAACCAACAATTTCTTCTGGAGTGATTACTGAAACCTGACCTTTCTTGAATTCAGTGAATCCACCTTCGAAAGCACCAGTACGGATTTCAGGACCTTTAGTATCAAGCATGATAGCTACATCAGTACCTAATTCCTTGTTTACTTCTCTTAAAGTATCCATCTTCATAGCATGTTCTTCATAGTCACCATGAGAGAAGTTACAACGCATTACGTTCATACCAGCTTTAATAAGCTTCTTTAACATTTCTTTATCCTGTGAAGCAGGACCAATAGTACAAACAATTTTTGTTTTTTTCATTTTTTCTTTAACCATTTTAGACTCCTTAATCAACCAAATAAATTTACACTCCGTTATATATATTTAACAAACACACTGAGAAATTAACGTAACTTCTTAGCGTCTTCGTAAATACCAGCATCAGCTACATGCTTATGACTTAATACTTCTGTGATAGGGAAAGCAGTAATCTGGCCATGTACTTCACCTACGCAAAGTCCACCTTTACCTTCTTCAAGAAGTTCTACAGCCTTAACACCCATACGGCTTGCTAAGACACGGTCTCTTGCAGTTGGTCTACCACCACGCTGTAAATGACCTAAGACATTCGCACGAGTTTCGAAACCTGTTGCAGCTTCGACTTTCTTTGCAAGTTCATTGACATCAGTGATATGTTCAGTAATAACCACGATTGCATGGTCCTTATCAGATGCCTTTGACTGTTTTAATCTTTCGATAATCTTATCTTCATCATAACCAGTATCAGAAGTGATTACTAGTTCAGCACCAGCTGCGATACCTGCATTAATTGCAAGGTCACCACATCTTCTACCCATAACTTCAAGGATAGTACATCTCTGATGTGAAGAAGAAGTATCTCTTAATCTGTCTAATGCTTCAACAATTGTATTTAATGCAGTATCAAATCCAATTGTGAAATCAGTATCAGGAATATCATTGTCAATTGTTCCTGGAAGACCAATACAATTAACTCCCATTTCTGTAAGTTTTAAAGCACCGTTGTATGAACCGTCACCACCGATGACTACTAATGCTTCCATACCTACTTTTTTCATCTGTTCGATTGCTTCTTTTCTGATTTCAGGATCTTTGAATTCAGGGAAACGAGCAGATTTTAAAATAGTACCACCATTATTGATGATATTACGAGTACTATGACGATCGAATTTCATGAACTTACCTTCATGAAGACCTTTATAGCCAAGTCTAACGCCATAAACTTCGATACCCTTGTTAAGACAAGTTCTAGCTACTGCACGAATTGCAGCGTTCATTCCAGGAGCATCTCCCCCAGAAGTTAAAACACCAATACACTTAACCATTTTTTTCTCCTCTCAACTTATGCATTCTATTTAATAACCATTCTAGCATAATTGTTCGTTCCTTACCATCAACAATTCTATTCCAATCAATTTTTTTAGTCAATAATTATTTCACAACATAGCGCTTTCATTTTAGAAACAATATTCTTTGCACGTAGCTGTTCACGTTTATCATTATATTTATTCGTGTAAATCGTTTCCAAGTCTTCAAAACCATATGCAGAAGTCATGAAAGTAGGTAATTCATTTAAGATACGATAGTCTAAAATCATCGCAAGAACTTCATCTCTAGACCAGTTAGTAACATTTTCTTCACCTACACTATCTAAGAGTAAATAAGGAATGTTTTTTACTAGATCCACTAAAGATGTATCTTCATTTGAATTAAAGCTTGCTTTGACATCTGCCATAAGTGTAGGTACATGACATAAGCCTACTTCATAGCCGCGTCTCGCTAGTTCATTCATCATACCTGCCATGATTCTTGTACGATTTGGTCCACCACATACTAAGAAGCCTTTTGTTTGTGGTCGATTGACATATTCAATCAATTGCTTAGTTAAAATCATCATACTTGCATCTTTTTTATTCATTGCTTCAGCTGCCATATCTTTCAAGCTAATAAGTGCAAGTCTGGTAGACATATTGTTGTAATGAAAGCGAGAAAGAAGCTGATCATTTTCATGCTTTTCAAGACCATATTGACAGCTTTTGACATCACGATGGACATAAGTTTCATAGCTCAAAGTAATCTGCTGACCTTTATTCATCTTAGGGCATTCATTGATTCCATGGCAATGTAAACAAGGTTCATGATCATCTACATAGGCAAGTAAATCTACCCAAGCATCTTCTAGAGCTTTTTTAGTTAAATGATTCTTTTCTACAAATTCTCTAATATCCTGTCTTTTGACTAATTCCTGCAAACTTTGGTTTCTTGTATTTTCTAATTCTTTATCAAAAGAAAGAATCTGTCCTGCTTTTATCATCATAAATCACCTCCTAGACCTTCCATTAATCGTCTTAATTCTTCTTGATCCTGCGCACTGACTTCTACAGGTTTATTTTCTTTTTTCTTTGTAGTCTTCTTGATTGTTTTTTGAGTTTTCGTATTATGAACCTCCTGATACGCATCACGAGCTGTCTTCAAACCTTTTCTTACCCATGAAGCACCAATTGTTTCACAATAGTTCTTGTCTAGTCGTCCATTACTTCTACCTAAAACATATTCTATCAACATATTAGTGACTGCAGGAGTAAGTCCCATAGCCATCAATGATTCCGCAATATTGAGATCATGAAGGGCTGGTTCTTTTCCTCCCTGCTTATTCTTTAATAGCTGATAAGGTGAGATTGTCTCTAGATATCTAAAGTGCTTGTTTAAGTTATCATCATCAGTTTGTGGTGAAGCATGCTGGATGGGCTGAGTGTGATAGACCTCTTTAAGTGAACTTGCTGAATCAGCACTATAGTAACGTTTAGCCTGTTCTACTAAAGCTTTACGATTAAACTTACCTTCCACAATCGCATCCTTAACCATTAAGGCGAGAGATAATTGATCTATCGCATAAAGAGTCGCAATCTGCTTAATTGTATCTTCATTACGATTCACTATTTTCATAGGAACCTGATAATCCTTCAATGTTTCATAGAAGAGAGTAAGATCGTAATTAATAATTGGACGTTCACTTTCTTCTTCTTGATATCCCGATTCATGTTTCAATGGTTTGTTTTGTGATAAATCAATTGTAAAGACATCTTCAAAGCATGATGTGACTTCCTCATATTCAGTGAGCTTTTCTAGTCCTGAACGGAAGTAATTCTTTGTTTTAGTATATTCTTCTACACCGATTGTCTTCTGTAATAAACCTGCAAGTATCTGGTTTCTAAAGAAGGCATTGACAGAAAGTGGTGTCATTAAGTGAAAGATATAGACTCCCTGCCCTTCTGATTCTTTATAGTAGGATTTAAGTAAACTTAAGCCTTCTAATGTCTTTCTTGCCTGGTCAAGTTCTTCCAAGTCTAGATTTAATGCCATAGTTAAGCGACTGATTGCACAAGGCTGATGGAAATGACGCATACGCATGGATTCTACATTAAGATACATGTATAAGCTATAAGCCTGCGTTTTAAGTAATGGGGCATACAAATAAGTGAGAATATCACAATCATTAAGACTTAATGGTAATGAACGTTCACTTAAATAAACATCTGTCGCATATAACATCTTATTCCACCCCCTTTAATACTCTTAGTATTTCTTTTTCTAAATCATAGTAGTTTGTATTGTTTCTAATGATATAGTCTGCACGTTGTTCTTTGTCTTCTAAAGACATCTGATTTCTAATACGGTCTAATGCCTGCGTACGTGTACAATGGTCACGGGATAAGACTCTTTGAATCTGTGTTTCTTTGTCACAGCTGACCACTATTGTAAAATCACATAAATCATCCCAGCCTGCCTCAAAGAGTAATGGTACATCAATAAAAACAATGTTGTTTTTAGATTGTTTGATTTTTTGTACAATGACGCTTCTAATATAGGGATGTAGAATGCCTTCTAAATAGTTCTTTTCATTCTGGTTATTAAAGATGATATCTGCAAGTTTTTGTCTATTGATGATTCCATTATCAAGTACAGGAAAATGTTCTATAACTTGTTTAAAAGCCTCTGTACCTGGTTCTAAAGCATGACGTGAGATATCATCTGCATCAATAACTTCATAACCATGAGTGATCAGATAATAACTGACAGTACTTTTACCACTCGCAATACCACCAGTGAGTCCTATGACCTGCATATTATTTCTCCAATACGTTCCATAAGTTCTATACAATCAATACTATCCTGATGACTCATACGATCACTTTCTACCTTAATATAGGCAATAGCTTCATGACAGGCTTCTATTTCAGTATGGAAATCATCAATATCATAAGGGATTTCTCCTGTAAAAGATTCACCATTAAATGAAATAACTGCTTTTGTAGGACGATAGAATGGATCTAGTGTGATAGTTCCTTTAGTACCTGTAATAGTCATATCTTTTCTTACTGGTCCATCAAGTGACGCTTCCATAAAAGCTTTGACACCATTTTCAAATTCTAGAGTAATCGAATCATGAACATCTACACCATGTTCTACTTTCACATCATTAGAAATAGAAACAACAGGACTCTTCACAAAATCTAAGACCGTCGCAATATTATAAATACCTGTATCATATAATGCACCACCTTGTTTTGGATCATAAATATAAGAATGTTCATCATAAGGTACAATGGATTGGAAATGGTTTTCTATAGAAACAATATCTCCAATAATACCTTTTTCTATTTCTTTATGTACTTGATTGATCATTGGAATAAATCTAGATTTCATAGCTTCCATAAAGAAGACATGATTCTTTTCTGAATATTCACAGAGTGTTCTTATTTCTTTACTTGTCAAGGTGGCTGGTTTTTCTACTAAAACAGCTTTATGATGTTTCATTGCTTCTAATGCATACTTGTAATG
>OLGY01001107.1_pt1 | contig 14896 bp, 9 predicted proteins | sample 1605951 | NCBI WGS metagenome assembly OLGY01 (sample SAMN03283280) | human gut metagenome | biome: human-associated habitat; material: feces | host: Homo sapiens | place: Peru | collected 2012
AAGCTTGAGCGATATTTTTTTGACGTGTATATACTAGCATCGCGGATACGCTTACTACTATTGCAATGCAATAAGGGCTTCTTTGCCTTTCAAAAGTTGTCCTTTTGCAATGCAAAGAAGCCCTGAATGGAAAATCGAGTGGCTTAAGCCACTAAAAAAACGAAGAAAACCGCTTCTGAAATCTCTAGAATCGATTTTTTATTTGTAACACTTTTTTACTGTCTGTACGATATTTGCATCCCAAGTATCACTCCACTTCTACTACTGTCAGCACGCCATCAGCCACCTTAAATCGCACGTCACGACCGGCATACGACATGCCGTAGAGCTTGTTGGGGTCATTGTGATAATGCGGACGGGGGTCGAGCGAGAGCACTCCACGCAGGGCTTCGAGCTGGGCTGACGTGAAACGCGTAGCAAACGACTGCGGAATGTCTACCTGAAGGCGCTGAATGGCGTGGGTGTCGACGAAGCCGCTACGGGCATCGGGATGGGAGTCGGCATAGACCACGTAGGGCTTGATGTCGTAGATGGGGGTGCCGTCCATGAGGTCGGCACCAAGAACGTGTATCAGCGGACCGTTTGGGGCGTTGAGGTCGACGTGCGAGAGGCGCACCGACGAGAGTCCTATGCGGTTGGGACGGAACGGCGAGCGTGTGGCGAAAACTCCCATACGGGTGTTGCCGCCAAGCAACGGCGGGCGCACCACGGGGCTGACGGCAGCATGGCTGTTGGCAGAAAACTCCCAAACAAGCCACAGATAGTCGAACGCCTGAATGCCACGCAGGGCGTCGGCATTGCGATATTGTGGCACAAACTCGATTGTGCCCTCCAGATTCTCCACCAGTCCGCTCTGCTTCGGAACGCCAAACTTCGTGGCAAACGGTGAGTGGAAATAAGCTATAGGTTCGATTTGCATGATTTGAATTTTGAGTTTTGAATTTTGAGTTTTGAGTTATTCTCGGCTTTGCCTGCGATTAAGAATTAACGATTTTTGAATTCACAATTGAATAATTCACAATCGCCGTAGGCGACTAATTCAACATTCAAAACTCAAAATTCAACATTCGCGAAGCGCGCGCTTCGCGCTAAATTCCATAACTGAATCCGAGCGACACGTACTCCTTAAACTGGAAGTAGCCGTATTTGTCGTCGCGCTTCACGCCATCGTCGAAGCGTGGATAGAGGAAGAGGTTGGTGGAGATGTACTTGTTGACTACGAAAGTGAAGGTGTTCTCCCACTCCATCTTCATGCGATGATAGGTGGTGTAGCCATAGAAGCGGGTCTTCCAACGTATGTCCTTAGCCATCTGCCACACAAGGTCGACCGTAACCTCCGAACCGTAGTCGTTCTTGGCGTGATGGCCCTCGTCGATACCGAAGCGCGTGGCAAGCTCCTTGTCGCGCGCATAGGTGAGGCTGTAGGCTATAGGGGCAAGATGGACCGAACCCGTCAAGCGACCCTTAAACCAATTGACCTTGTAGTCCATACCGAGCGAGGGATTGACGTAGAGCGGCGAGAGGAAACGCGAATATATACGGGTGTCGTTGCTGCGCAAGCCACGCATAAACTGGGTGCTGGCTATGAGCTGGAACGTGTAGTACCAGTGCTTTGAAGCCTGCAGTCCGAGTTTGCTGGTGTAGCGAATGAGGTCTTCAGAGGCACGCACCGTGTGGAGGGTGTCGCCACGAGAGTTTTGCAGTCCGAGACGCATCTCAAGCTTGTTGTTCCACTGGAATCGCTGCTTGTTGTTGTAGTTGGCCTGCAGCGTCACGGCAGCTATAAGCGAGTAGTTACTCTCGCCACCTTTATACCAGTTGTCGGACACATAGTTCTGGAAGAGCTGCAGGCTGTAGTCGCCGCTGAACTTCCAGAAGTTGGGCTTCTCGACATATATCTGCACGGGCGACACCACATCGTCATCGTCTACCTTAGGCGACACGAGGTCGACAATGTCGGTTTCGGGCTTGACGGGAGTGGTAGAAGGCTCGATGATGGGACCCACGCGGTCGAGCTGGCTCTGCGTGCTGACCACGAGGTCGGGACGATGCAGATAGACATCGAGCAGACTGCGGTCGAGCTCGGGTATGGAGTCGCCAAGACGGAAGGCATTGGCGGCAATGCCGTGATAGAAAGTGAAGGGCACGAAGAGACGATAGTAGCGGCCGTCGGGTGCCGAAAGACTGTCGCGACGCAGGGCGAAAAGCGAGTCGACACGGGTGCGGCCCACCTGCAAGGAGTCGACATACGAACGTACAATGACGGGCACAGTGTCGGCATCGTGCACCTTGGCGTGGCGCGAGCGCACCTGTGCATCGGCATGACCTGCGAAAAGCAACATTGCCACTATGGCGATATGGAAAATTTTCATATGCATAAAAATAGATGAAATGCTAATAAATAATGGTGCAAAGGTAAGAATAAAAAATGAAAAATTTTGTCGGTTTCGCATAATTATATTAACTTTGCACCTTGTATTTTTGTACGTATTAGAATATTTAATTCTTTATAATTTATATCACCGTGGCTGAAACAAAGTACATATTTGTAACAGGCGGCGTTGTGTCTTCACTTGGTAAAGGCATCATTTCGTCGTCAATCGGTAAGCTCTTGCAGGCAAGAGGTTACAACATCACTATCCAAAAATTTGACCCGTACATCAACATCGACCCTGGAACACTCAACCCTTACGAGCATGGCGAATGCTATGTGACGGTTGACGGAATGGAAACCGACCTCGACCTCGGCCACTACGAGAGATTCACCGGTATCCAGACCACCAAAGCCAATTCGCTGACAACCGGCCGCATATACAAGGCGGTTATCGACAAGGAGCGCCGTGGCGACTATCTGGGCAAGACCATTCAGGTGGTGCCGCACATTACCGACGAGATTAAGCGCAACGTGAAGCTGCTCGGCAAGAAGTACAACTACGACTTCGTGATTACCGAGATTGGCGGAACCATTGGCGACATTGAGAGCGCTCCATACATGGAGGCCATACGACAGCTCAAGTGGGAGCTGGGCAAGCGCGCCATTAACATCCATCTGACATACGTACCATATCTGAAAGCAGCCGGTGAATTGAAGACCAAGCCTACTCAGCACTCTGTGAAGGAACTGCAGAGTGTTGGCATTCAGCCAGACGTATTGATACTACGCACCGAGAAACACTTGGATGAAGGGATAATGAAGAAGGTGGCAGGATTCTGCAATGTCGACCTCGACTGTGTGATACAGAGCGAAGACCTGCCCAGTATATACGAAGTGCCTATCAACATGCAGAACCAGGGTCTGGACACAGCCATTCTGCGCAAGATGGGCGAACCTATCGGCGAGAAGCCGTCGCTCGGACCGTGGCGCTCGTTCCTCGAACGTCGCAACAACGCTACCGAGACGGTGAACATCGGACTCGTGGGCAAGTATGACTTGCAGGACGCTTACAAGTCGATACGCGAGAGCCTGTCGCACGCCGGAACATACAACGACCGCAAGGTAAACATCACATTCATCAACTCGGAATATCTGACAGAGGAGAATGTAGCTGAGAAACTCAAGGGTCAGGACGGCATCATGATTTGTCCGGGATTCGGACAGCGTGGCATCGAGGGCAAGATTGTAGCAGCCCACTACTGCCGCATGCACAACATCCCGACTTTCGGTATCTGTCTGGGTATGCAGATGATGGTGATAGAGTTTGCCCGCAACGTGCTGGGCTATGCCGACGCCAACAGCCGCGAGATGGACGAGAAGACTCCGCACAACGTCATCGACATCATGGAGGAGCAGAAGAACATTACGAATATGGGCGGAACCATGCGTCTGGGCGCATACGAGTGTGTGCTGAAGCAGGGCTCGCGCGTGTTCAATATATATAATAAGGAGCACATCCAGGAGCGCCATCGCCACCGCTACGAGTTCAACAACGACTTCCAGAAGGAGTTTGAGCGTGCCGGTATGCAATGCGTGGGACGCAACCCCGAAAGCGACCTCGTGGAAATTGTGGAGATTCCGGGCATGAAATGGTACATCGGTACACAGTTCCACCCCGAATATCAAAGCACCGTGCTGCACCCACACCCACTGTTTGTCGACTTCATAAAGACAGCAGCAGCGCAACGCAGCGGAGCTGCGAATTAGGAATTAGGAGTGTTGAATTAGGAATTAGTCGCCTACGGCGATGTTGAATTAGGAATTTTGAGTTTTGAATTTTGAATTGGTCGCCTACGGCGATGTTGAATTATTCAATTATGAATTCAAAATTCGTTAATTCTTAATCGCAGGCGTAGCCGAGAATAATTCAAAACTCCAAATTCAAAATTCAAAATTCGCATCGCTCCCCTTGCGCAAGCAATAAAGCTATAAAGAAACAGAAAGAAAAAATAACAATAAAAAATAATAATTAAACAAATACTAATTAACAACTAAAAAAAGTGGACAAAAACAACATCATCGGCTTTGTGCTTATAGCCGCCGTACTGATTGGATTTGGCATCTGGAGTCAGCCTTCTGCCGAGCAGATTGCTGCACAGCAGAAGCAGGACTCAATCGAGAACGTGGCACGGGCAAAGGCCGAAAATGCTGCAAAACTGGCAGCACAGCAGAAGACTGCACAGGCTAAGGCAGCTGCCGAAACCGACACTACTGCTCTGTTTTACGCTGCTCTGCAGGGCAACGCTACCGACGTTGTACTGAAGAACAAGAGCGTAGAACTGACCGTCAGCACCAAGGGCGGCGTAGTGTCGAAGGCTGTTATCAAGAATTTTGAGGACCGTAACGGCAACAAGGACGTCACTCTCTTCGACAGCAAGACACAGAGCCTCAACTTCGCTCTGGCTGCTAAGGAGGTGAACATAAACACTGCCGACCTCTACTTCACACCGTCAAACCAGACCGACTCTACAGTGACTATGACCGCTGTGGCTGGTGCCGGCAAGTCGCTCGTCATCGACTATGTGCTGGGCAAGGACTATATGCTGCACACTAAGGTGCAGGCAATAGGACTGGCTGGCGCTTTCGCTCCGTCGACTACACAGATGGACGTGCAGTGGAAGGACATGGCTCGTCAGCAGGAGCGCGGATTCACATTCGAGAACCGCTACGCTACTCTGACCTATCATGAGGCAGAGGGTGGCACCGACTACCTGTCGGAAGGCAAGAAGATTGAGAACGAGACCATCGAGAAGAAGATTGACTGGGTGGCTTTCAAGAACCAGTTCTTCTCGGCTGTGATGATTGCCAAGAACGACTTCGCCGAGAATTCGCAGATGACAAGCATCCCACAGGAGAAGGGCTCGGGCTATCTGAAGCAGTATGAGGCTAAGATGAAGACATTCTTCGACCCAAGCGGTAAGACTCCGTCGGAGTTTGACTTCTACTATGGTCCGAACGACTTCCGTCTGCTGAAGCGTGTTGAAAAGGAGTGCGCATTCGACAAGGATCTCGACATGCAGCGCCTCGTCTACCTCGGTTGGCCACTCTTCCGCATCATCAACCGATGGTTCACTATCTACGTGTTCGACTTCCTCACCGGACTGAACATCAACATGGGTATCGTGCTGATTCTCATCACATTGCTCCTGAAGTTCATCACCTATCCTATGGTGAAGAAGAGCTATATGTCGTCGGCAAAGATGCGCGTGCTGAAGCCTAAATTGGAGGAGGCAACCAAGCATCTCAACAAGCCTGAGGACCAGATGCAGAAGCAGCAAGCCATGATGACCGAATATGCCAAGTATGGCGTGTCGCCGCTTTCGGGCTGTCTGCCTATGCTCATACAGATGCCTATCTGGATTGCAATGTTCAACTTCGTGCCTAACGCCATTCAGCTGCGTGGCGAGAGCTTCCTATGGATTAAGGACCTCTCGACCTACGACCCCATCATCGAGTGGAACACCAATCTGTGGCTCATCGGCGACCACCTCTCGCTGACATGTATACTCTTCTGCGTTGCCAACATCCTCTACTCGCTGATGACCATGCGCCAGCAGCGCGACCAGATGGTGGGCCAGCAGGCTGAGCAGATGAAGATGATGCAGTGGATGATGTTCCTCATGCCGCTGATGTTCTTCTTCATGTTCAACGACTACTCTGCCGGACTGAACTTCTACTACTTCATCTCGCTGTTCTTCAGCGCTGCCATCATGTGGATTCTGCGCAGAACTACCAACGACGAGAAGCTGCTCGCCATTCTTGAGAAGAAGTATGAGGAGAACAAGAACAACCCTAAGAAGCTCAGCGGACTGGCTGCACGCCTCCAGGCTATGCAGGAGCAGCAGCAGGAAATGCAGCGCAAGCGCGAAGAACTGGAGCGCAAGCGCAAGGGACTTCAATAGAATTACTGAGAGTTGAAAATTGAGAGTTACATTAATTGAGAGTTGAGAGTTAGGAGTTGAGAGTTATGATTACCGATAACGGATGTTTTTTATTCCAAACATTTGCTATGAAGCATATCATAACTCTAAACTTTCAACTCTCAACTCTCAACGTTAAAAAACAACTCTCAACTTTGTTTTTAAACATCTTACCCTAAACATATCTACAATGAACAAAGCTTTATCAATCGCTGCCGCTGCTCTTATCAGCTGCGCCAGCATCAATGCCGAAGCACAAACTATGATTGGCAAAACTACCAATGTTGCTGCTATCAGCAAGGGCGACCGTATGACCCCCGAAACACTGTGGGCTATGGGACGCGTAGGCGGAGCTGCCGCTTCACCCGACGGCAAGACCATTGTTTATCAGGTGGGCTACTACAGCGTTAAGGAGAACAAGAGCCACCAAATGCTCTACACCGTAAGCGCTGACGGCAAACTACAGCGCACTCTCACCACTACCGCTGCCAGCGAGACTGACGCAGCATGGATAGAGGGCGGCAAGCGCATCGCGTTCCTCACAAAGGGACAGCTGTGGTCGATGAACGCCGACGGCACCGACCGCCGACAGCTCACCAAGAGCGACATCGACATTGAGGGATTCAAGTTCTCGCCCGACGAGAAGAAGGTGATTCTCATCAAGTCGCTGCCCTATCACGAAAGCATACAGAAGAATCCCGACGACCTGCCACTGGCTACCGGTCGCCGCGTGACCGACCTCAACTACCGCCACTGGGACCACTACGTGGAAAGCGTAGCCCATCCCTTCGTGGCTGACGTAACCGAGAATGGTATAGACAACGGAAAGGACATCATCGAGGGCGAACCTTACGAGTGCCCGATGGCACCCTTCGGCGGTGTGGAGCAGCTGGCTTGGAGCCCCGACTCGAAGACCATTGCATACACATGCCGCAAGAAGACCGGCGTAAACTACGCCATCTCTACCGACTCTGACATCTATCTGTATGACGTGGCTTCAGGCTCGACAAAGAACCTCTGCAAGCCTGAGGGATATAAGGCCCCGGAAATCAACGCCACCAAGACAATGAAGACCCAGGCCATTAACCATCAGCAGGGCGACCTCAACATGGGCTACGACACCAATCCGCTGTTCTCTCCCGACGGCAAGTACGTGGCTTGGCAGTCGATGAAGAACGACGGATATGAGAGCGACCGCAACCGTCTCTGCATGTACAATCTCGCTACCGGCGAGAAGAAGTATGTGGCTGAGAAGTTCGACTCGAACGTTGACGCTTTCTGCTGGAACGCCGACTCGAAGACTCTCTACTTCATCGGATGCTGGCACGCCTGCGTGAACATGTACCAGACCAACCTCAACGGCGACGTGCGTGCACTCACCGACGACTGGATGGACTTCGGATCAATACAGATGCTCGGCAAAACCGGCAAGATTCTGGCTTCACGCCACAGCATCTCACAGGCCGACGAGCTGTACATCATCACTCCGGGCAAGGACGTGAAGAAGACCAAGGTGCAGCAGATTACCAACGAGAACAAGGCTTTCTACGACCAGCTCGAAATGGGCAAGGTGCAGGAGCGCTGGGTGAAGACCACCGACGGCAAGCAGATGCAGGTATGGGTGATTCTGCCTCCACACTTCGACCCCAACAAGAAGTACCCCACACTGCTCTTCTGCGAGGGTGGACCACAGAGCCCCGTAAGCCAGTTCTGGAGCTATCGCTGGAACTTCCAGATTATGGCTGCCAACGACTACGTAGTCATCGCCCCCAACCGTCGCGGACTGCCGGGCTACGGCCATGAGTGGAACGAGGCTGTATCGGGCGACTGGACCGGTCAGTGCATGGACGACTATCTGTCGGCTATCGATGACGCTGCCAACAACCTGCCTTACGTAGACAAGGACCGTCTGGGATGTGTAGGCGCAAGCTTCGGCGGATTCTCGGTTTACTATCTTGCCGGCCACCACAACAAGCGCTTCAAGGCTTTCATTGCCCACGACGGTGCCTTCAACCTTGAGTCGATGTACACCGACACCGAGGAGGCATGGTTCTCCAACTGGGAGTATGACGACGCTTACTGGAACAAGGACATGACCGACCGTGCACGCCGCACCTACGAGAACTCACCGCACAAGTTTGTTGACAAGTGGGACACTCCTATACTCTGCATCCACGGCGAGATGGACTACCGCATCAATGCCAACCAGGGATTCGGCGCTTTCAACGCAGCACGCATGCGCGGCATACCCGCCGAGCTACTCATCTTCCCCGACGAGAACCACTGGGTACTCAAACCGCAGAACGGTGTGCTCTGGCAGCGCACATTCTTCGGATGGCTCGACAAGTGGCTTAAATAAAATTTTGAGTTTTGAGTTTTGAATTTTGAATTATCGGCAAAGCCGATTAGGAATTGTTCAGTTTTGAATTGAAAATTACTTATAGGAAACAAAGAATCAACAACTCAAAAATCAAAATTGAACAATTCAAAATCGCCGCAGGCGACAATTCAAAACTCAAAACTCAAAACTCAAAACTCAAAATTGCGCACCGCGCAACAATTCAAAACTCAAAATTCAAAACTCAAAATTTAAAATATGGTTCAACAAGTAAATCAATTATTGAACGATAAGGCATGGGCACGTTGGACAGCCCTTGTACTTGTCGCTTCCATGATGTTCTTCGGCTACATGTTTGTCGATGTAATGTCACCAATCCAGGCCCTTATGGAAAGCCAGAAGGGATGGGGTCCGGACACATTCGGTACCTATGCAGCATCTGAGTACATCGTCAACGTGCTCGGCTTCCTCATCATTGCCGGTGTTATCCTCGACAAGATGGGCGTGCGCTTCACTGGCGTTCTGTCTGCCTCAATGATGTTCATCGGTGCGCTTATCAAGCTTATCGGTATCAGCGACTGGTTCGCACAGACAGCCCTTGCCGACTGGCTCAACTCATGGTGGGTGACTCTGCCCGCAAGTGCCAAGATGGCTTGCTTCGGCTTCATGCTCTTCGGTTGCGGCTGCGAGATGGCAGGTACTACCGTTTCTAAGGCTATTGCAAAGTGGTTTAAGGGTAAGGAGATGGCGCTTGCTATGGGATTGGAGATGGCTATCGCACGTGTAGGCGTGTTTGCTATCTTCTCTATCTCGCCAATCATCGCCAACCACTTCGGCACAGTAGTAGCCCCGGTGGCATTCTGCACAGTATTGCTGCTCATCGGTCTTATCACCTTCATCGTGTTCACCTTCATGGACAAGACACTCGACAAGCAGTTGGGCACAACAGAAGAGGCTGGCGACCCTGAGGAGGAGTTCAAGTTCAGCGACCTCGGCAAGATTTTCTCTTCACAGGTGTTCTGGATTGTAGCTCTGCTCTGCGTGCTCTACTATTCAGCCATCTTCCCATTCCAGCGCTACGGTGCCAACATGCTGCAGTGCAACCTCGACGGTATCTCTGCCGAAGCAGCTGCCAACATCTTCCGTTGGTTCCCGATTGGAGCAGCCGTAATCACTCCGTTCCTCGGCAACTTCCTCGACCGCAAGGGTAAGGGTGCCACAATGCTTATGGGCGGCGCATTGCTCCTCATCTGCTGTCACCTCGTGTTCGCATTCGTATTGCCGGCTACAAAGAGTCCGCTCATCGCCTACTCTACTATCGTATTGCTCGGTATCTCGTTTGCCCTCGTGCCCGCAGCTCTGTGGCCAAGCGTTCCTAAGATTATCGACGAGAAGATTCTCGGTTCGGCTTACTGCCTCATCTTCTGGGTACAGAACATCGGCCTTTGCTTCGTACCGAAGCTCATAGGCAACCTCCTCGCTTCTACCAACGCCGACAACCCTGCCGTCATAGCAGCCAAGGAAGCCGGTGCCGACTTCATCCCCTACGACTACACCGTGCCATTGATAGTATTCGCAAGCTTCGGCGTTCTCGCCCTGCTCTTCGCCATCTATCTCAAGGCTCTCGACAAGAAGAGAGGCTTCGGTCTGGAAGAGCCTAACATTAAGGCATAATAACGTAGGCGAAAAGAGTTATAGCGAAACTCACATAAAAAGAGAAAAGGGAATGTAAAAGTTTTTGCACTTTTACATTCCCTTTTTTATTGTAGCATAAAAATGATTTAGCGTGTGAGTTCTTTTATATTGTCCTCTGCAAGTCCCGTCACTTGCACAATTTGTGCAATGGGCAGATTTAAGGAAAGCATGCTCTTGGCTATTTCTATATTGCGCTGGGCTATACCTTCCTTCAGTCCTTCCTTCAATCCTTCAGCTCGCCCTTCAGCTCGTCCTTCCTCGCGTCCCTCTACATATCCGTCGTCATGGCTTGTGTCGAGCACGCTGCGTTGATAGCGCAAGGCTTCCATGTGGCGAATGTAGGCGCTACGCTCCGAAGCGCTTAGCGAGTCAACACGCAGACATTCACGCGCCTCGCTCAGTCCTGGTGCCGTTGACTCTCGGGCTATCTTGCCTGTCTTCAGGAACTCCATCCACTCATCGAGCGGCGTGGTTGCCACCTTATCAAAATCGTTGACGCGCAACACATAATACTCAGGGAAGAGGTCGCCAGCTTCCTTGCGTTGCAGTATGTCTTTGCTTTTAAGTCCGAAGAAGCGCTCGTTCTGACGTACCGATAGCTTTAGTATATCGTTTTCGTCGTGCAATCCCTTGAAGAAGGTCTTGCCATGATAAACATAGTCGGTGCCATGTCCAAGCTCAAAGTACACAATGTTGATGCTGTACACCTTGCGCACCTTGCCATAGTCGTTGCCAAGTTCAATGTAGTCGGTTATCACCTTCGACACTCCATACAGCATACGGTGGAAATACGTCAGCTCACGGTTGTTCTGAATCTCAACGATGGTAAGCTCGCCCTCTTCGCTCTCGGCAAGTATGTCCACACGATTGAACTTGTCGAGTTCGCTCTCCTGATTCGACTCGCTCTCCAAGAACCTTAGTATAGTATACTTGCGTCCAAGCAGCGAGGTCATCAGTCCTTCAAGCACGGCATGGTTGGCCTTGTTGCGAAGCAGGCGCTTCATAGCCCAGTCGAATCGTATGTAGATTTCCATAACTTTATATGCGTTAATTTATTAATTATCAGTTGAACGCTACAAATATAGAAATTTTAAATCGGAATGGCAAATATTATTGAGAAAAAGCGAAGCCATAGCCGACACTGAATACAGTATCGCCATGACTTCGCTCATAACTAACTTATTTGTTAAAACTATCTACTTACAATATCATACTCTTACTCTAATATCAGCACGTGGCTTGTTCCATCCTGGGCTGTGAATACATTCAAGCCAACCTTCATAAGATAGTCGCCACTATACTGCTTGCCGTTGCACTCAAGCTCAGAAGTCTTGCCTGGCATAAGATTGGTCTCCTTTACGGTATACATCTTATTGGCATCCAGACCCTGCAGCTTCACGTTCATCTGCGGTTCCTTGTAGCGTGGGTGCAGGTCGTAGGCAAATAGTACGGCACGCTGCTTGTCCTTGCTTACATAGTTGATGGCACAGTGGCTGCCCTCGTATGGAGAAACCAAACGATATTGGTCGCCTTCAAGAATCATCGGCTTCATTTCGTTATAGTTCTTTACAGCCTGCTGCACAAATTTGTAGTCGTCCTTAGAGAGCGACTTGAGGTCGATGTCGAAACCAAGCTTGCATGAGCTGCAAACGTCAGTGCGGAACTTCACGGATGTATTCTTGTTCCAGTTGGTAACATGCGAACCCATAGTCTTAGCCGGGAAGAATTTAGACAAGCTCCACTGTATGTAGATACGCTCGTAGGGGTCGGTGTCGTCCGAGCACCAGAACTCGGTGAAGTACTTCAGCATCTCGTAGTCCATTCTACCGCCACCACCAGAACAAAGCATCATCGGGAGATTAGGATACTTGTTGTGGATGCGTGTGAGCACATTGTATATGCCACGTACGTGGTCGATGTAGAAATTGCCCTGATTCTGCTTGTGATAGGGCGAGTATATATTGGTAATAACGCTGTTGCAGTCCCACTTGAAGTAAGCCACATCGGGATTCTCGGTCATAATGCGGTCGACAATGCCAAACACATAGTCCTGAACCTTAGGATTAGAGATGTCGAGCACCAGCTGGTTGCGGTAATAATATGTCTCACGCTGTGGCTGCATAATAACCCAATCAGGATGCTTCTCGAAGAGTTCGCTCTTAGGGTTGACCATCTCCGGCTCAATCCATATACCAAACTTCACTCCTGCCTTCTTGGCGTCTCTAACCAATCCCGGAATACCCTCAGGCAGCTTGCTCTTAGTGGCTTCCCAGTCGCCGAGTCCGGCATGGTCGTCCTTACGAGGATACTTATTGGCAAACCATCCGTCGTCGAGCAAGAACATATCTACACCAAGATCCTTGGCATCCTTCATCAGTTCGGCAAGGCTCTGCTGATTAAAGTCGAAACCAGTATTCTCCCAGTTGTTAAGGAGAGTCAGGCGGTCGTCCATACCCATGTTCACCTGATACTGGCGTGCCCAGTCATGCAGATTGCGCGAAGCCTCACCCATACCATTATCGCTCATGGCAAAGATAAACTCAGGAGTTGTGAACACCTCGCCAGCCTTCAGCTTATAATCGGAAGCGTAAGGATTGATGGCAGGTATAACACGCAGAGCGCCCACGTTGTCAACCTCGAAGGTGAAACGGAAGTTGCCGGGCCATCCTATTGTACCAAGCATAACCTTACCCTCGTTCTCCTTGGCTGGCTCGTCGAAGCCAAGCTCAAAGAAAGGCTCAGCCTGCATTGCTGCACGAGTGCCAAGCTTGGTGTCAATAATCTTCTTGCCTGTGCTCAGCTGTGTAGTCTCGGGCTGTCCTTCCTTAGCCCAGTCGCTGTGATAGTTGGTAAGGAAATACTTATTGGACTTGAAATAGAGCATGGTAGAGCTGTAGCGCCAAAGAGTGATTGGCGACTTCTCTTTGTGTGAGATTTCGCTCCATGCCTTAATGACGTTCTCCTTAGCATATGCCACATAATGCAGTTTCACTGTCAAAGGATAGACCTTGTCCTGAAGGGTAATGACGGTCTCAGTGCCACCCTTCACAGCCTTCTGTACAGACGACTGATAATATAAATAGGTGGTCATATTGCCGTCGGCATGAGTGACAGCTACAGCAGGCTCGAAGTAGTCCTCGGCTCCGGAAGTGGCATACACCTCATGTCCGCGCTGGCTTACGGCTCCATCGGAAGCTGCATATACATCCCACTTCAGGTTGTCGTAATCAGCAGGATTCACGAACTTGTCGCCGAGGTAGACCTGATAGAGGCGGCCCTTGGGCGAAACTTTCATCACGAGGTCGGTCTTGTCGGTAGACACTCGGATTACTTTCTGAGCAAATGTCATAACAGAAGTCATGCACATCGCTGCAATCAACATAATAGACTTTTTCATTGTCGAATGGTTTTTATTATTAAATTCTATATTTTCTTTAACTTCTCACTTAGAACTTGATGCCAGCACTGAACTCTACGGTGAACGGACGCATATAGTTGCCACTCATGTACTTGCCTGCATACTTGCCTGCCTCTTCCTTAGTGATAAGCTCCGAACCGCTGATTGTTCCCTTGGCACCCTTCTCATTGAAGATGTTCACCACGCTCACACCGAGACTGAGCTTCTTGTTTACATTCCAGTTTACGCCTCCGAATGTCTCCCAGTGGCCGTTGAAGTAGAGAGCCTCCTGAAGATTGGCATAGGTCTTGCCAAAGTATCGGAAGCTAAGCCAAGCGTTGAGGTTCTTGGTGATGTCGTACTTAGGGTCAAGCTCGATGAGCACCTGCGGAATCTCCTTAACAATCATATTGTTGGCATTGACGCCCATTGTCTGGCCATCGCTGAACGTTACACTTGCGTTATAGTTCTTGTACACTGGCTTCTGATAGGTAAAGAGGGCGTGCATGTGGAAGTTCTTTATAGGATTAATCTCGGCAGAAGTTGTCCATCCTAATGTCTGGATATTATATATAAGCAATACTGTCTTGCCCTCCGATGTGCCAGGCTTGGTAAGGTTCTGCTGGTCGATATTGTTCGACTTTGAGATATATGTCACCATAGACGAGAGGTCGAGCCAATCGTTCTTATAGAAGATACCACCACGAATCAAAGGTATAGTCACTCGCTTGTACTGCTCCTCTGTAGGACCAGTGCCGGCATACTCGCTGATGCGTGGAAAACGTGTGGCAACGGTAGCGTCAGCAGTAAGACCAAACTGCTTGGTGAGATTGTACGTCATCTGTAATGTTGCAGCATAATTGAGCTTATTCTTTGTGACATTGGCTGGCACTATATTATGCTCAGCAGCAACAATCGAGCCATCCTCTGCTCTTGAGTAGGTGTTGTAGTTGCCAAGATGGAAACCACTGAAACGAGAAGTGGCAATCTGATCGGCCGACATACGATAGTATTCCAGACGACCACCGTAGAACACCTTGAACTTGGGCGATACGCGCCACTCGTCGGTGAAGTATACGGCAAGCTTATTCTCCGAACCCTTAGTGTACTCA
>OLGY01001112.1_pt1 | contig 14848 bp, 10 predicted proteins | sample 1605951 | NCBI WGS metagenome assembly OLGY01 (sample SAMN03283280) | human gut metagenome | biome: human-associated habitat; material: feces | host: Homo sapiens | place: Peru | collected 2012
TTATAATATTCTGTATACCCTTATCATCAGCCCTGAACATATAAATATTCCATCCCGTGCTATCGCCATCATCTAATATCGGAATAGAACTATACGGATTAAACATATATATTTCTTACTCACCCATGATTTATTTTAAGTACTACAGAACAAATTTTTTGTTGTTATAATTCGCTATAAAAACAGCTCGACAATCATCATAATAATCTCTCAATTCTTCTCTTGCTTCCTGCAATATCTTCCCTTTAGCACTGTCTTTTCCTACTACTTCAATTTGAGCGGACAATTTATCTAATGTTGTTTTTGTAATTTCACATATCCATGCAAGATTATGTATTGGACGATATAACTTCAATCGCATTATCATATCTCGTCCTTTTTCATCATCTGAACAAATACCGCCGTCTTCACCTCTATAAAAAATTGTTCCATAATCTGTTTCCTCTGGCTCATAAAACAAATCATTCTTAATCTCTTTTTGGGTAATATCACCTTCATATTGACTACTCTTTGCATCATTACATTTTTTACACGAATACACCAAATTTGCATATGTTGTCTTTAATTCAGGCCATTTATCTTTAAAAACATCTTTGGGTATAAAGTGATCCACCTCATATGGAGTGGTAATTTGTGTATCCAACAAATTACAGTATGCACATCGATGATTAAAATCTTCTTTCAAATATTTAATATAACTATGATAATCTCTATATTCTTTTGTACAGGTTCTCTTAATTGTATAATCTCTGAATTTTCTTTTCATAAGCATTACTCCAATAAATCATTTGCCTTTTCTATAAGCGATACTATTTCTTTTGCCTTATTTTCATCAAAAACTTTATCAATCTGAGACTGTTCTGTCGGAACAAAATCATCTAATTGTCTTTCCAATGACAGAATATCTCCAATAGCATCACGCCCTCTACTTCCATCTGTTAATTTTCGTTTCAAATCTTCAATAGTAAGTTGCAACTTATCTTTTTGATCATTGTACTTCCTCATACTATCAAAAATATTAAAAACTTTCTCTTTTGAATACTCACTTTCCAACTTATAGAAATCCTTCTTTTTGTATACCTTATCTGCATCAATAAAATCCGGTTCTGTACTTTCTTCTACAACTTCTGTCAAAATAATAATTGGGAATTTAGGGACTTCCTCTTTTATTCTTTTAAAAATATCTGTTCCCTTAATTTTAGATGTCTTTACAATAATTTTATAATCAACTATAAGCGACGATAATTTTGAATCTCTTATATCGCTTATCACCTGCTCAAAGACCTCCGAAACAACATCTGACGCATTATCCGATATTAAATACGATTTGAAATCATATTGTTCATTAGTTATTGCATTTGTTTTTATTGTTCTTCTAATCTTCTTTAATTGAGTTTCTTCATCATCTATCAAACCAATAATATACATAATCAATCTCCTTCTATTTAGTCCAAGTAGCTCTTAACATATAACCATTCTTAATAGGTACTACATGCAATTCACCAGCATTTCGTATTGCCGCCTCACGTGCGATCCATAAACCTAATCCTGTTCCATCCTTTTTTGAGGTTTCTCTAGCGTTCAACGTCTCATCGGGATTCTGCATATATTTCTCATCCAGTTCTGGTCCATTATTTGACATCTCTAAATATACCTTTTTATCATCTTCATATATAGAGAAGAAAATTGAACGTTCGCCTTCTGCCTCTTCCAAATAGTATGCAGAATTTAAAATAAAGTTATTCAGAATTAAATGTAAGTCTACGATTGGCAAGGATAATTGCACATTTTCATCAAGTTGCACTAGTTGTATCTCAATAAATTTTTTATCAAGTAAAGGCTTCCATAAATTCTCAATATGAATCAAAAATCTCTTTAATTCTACTGACCGTGCTTCGAAATTCTCTTGTTTTACCGAATCCATAATCAAACTAACCCATTCAGATAATAGTTCATCTGTACTATCCAATTCTTCCAATAGATCATATGGATTAAAATCTTCATCACCAACATACGGCTCATAATTAAGCAATCTATTAATTGATTCTTTTAAGTGTTGACCTCTACTTCCAAATTCGGTTCCCATTCTCGTAATTTCATGTGAAAAAGTTTGTGCCATCACTCCTGCTGCGCTGAGAACCATCATTAATTGTTCTGTAGATGTCTTATTCTCATTTTTCTTACCTAAAGTAACAATTGCATCTTTCAAATCTTCTTCAGATATCCTATCTTCTCCATCATCTTTCCCAGTTGAACCATCCCCTCCATTTGAAACTCCCGAAAAATCATCTTTCGCTTTCTTATTCTCACGCTCCCTCATTACTTGCTCATAAATTTGCTGTGCTTTATCATCATGCGCCTTTTTCTTTGCTCGTTCCCACGCTGCAAACTCTCTAAGTGCATATTGTCTATCATATTCAAACTTACCCAAGATTCCTTGCAGAAGTTCAACAAAACAATCATATTCTCTATTTAAACTCATGCCTTCTCTATTAGCGGTATCTTCCAACTTTGGATTGTGCATCCTACTGATAGATACACTTCCTATCAGCTGATTAGGCGAAACTCTCCAATTACCGCTTTCATGCGATGCTGCTGCTGGGCTCTTTTGAACCCTAAGGCTTAAATTAATCCAATCAAAAAACTGTCCTTCATCGCCATATGGTCTAACTTTAAAACTATCACGATATATCTTTATCCCAGAAAAATCATTTAATAATTGTTTTCTTTTTCTGCTCTTAAACTCTTTAACAATTTTAACTGTACTTTTTTGATTTTTAATATAATACATTTTTAAACTGAAAGGACCTACTGCATTATATCTCTCAATAGTTTCAATCGGATTTTCTAGTATTTCATCTAGAGAATATTTAAATTGTTTGACTCCATCAAAATCTTCTCTTTTATAATTATCTGCTTTAAATGCTTCTCTATCCCAAAACTCTTTCAAGTCATACTTTTCGATATCTGTTGTCGAATATTCAATTTGTATCATTTTCTTAGTTGTATCAATTTCATTTCTATCTAAAGTGATAGTAACATTTCCTTTTCCATCAAATTCTGCTTCAATTAAATAATCATAATTATCTCGTGTTATTCCAGTACTTTCAGTCTCAAAATTCAACTTTGGATATCTATAATTTCTAACATATATGTCAAATCGGTCTACACTTCCAAGTGGATTTATATTTTTAAGATTATTGTTTACCTTGATGTATAATTTTTCATCCCAAAACTCACGAATGGGACTTAATATAATTATGGTTCCTGTATTCCATTCGTAATCTTTAACTAATTCAAAATCTTCTTTTAAATATAATCTAACTAAATCTTCGAATTCTCCATCACATTCCTGAAGTTTTGCTTCTACTTGATTTAACAATTTCGCATTATCAAACTGAGTCCAATCAATCCCCCACTGATATATCTGTTCTACATCACATTTTGTAAAAACTTGTGTGCATAATGAAAGTTTGTCCAATGCAAAACGTCCAATTCCTTTTGCTCCCGTTTTTATTCTATTTTTCTTGGGACTATAAATATTTATTTCCTTATTATCAGTACCAATATTCATCCATGCAGATTTCAATATAGTCTTATTCATACCTGATCCATTGTCAACAACAAGGATTTGAGAAATAGAACGTAAATATTTCTCTAATTCCAACATATTCACATTTTCTTCATTCAATACATACAAACCGTCTTTTATACTATAATTTTGCGCTACAATTTCCATATTACTCTTGAAATAACTATGTACTTCTGAACGTGTCAATGTACTTGGTACTCCGTTAAATGGATTTAAATATCTTACATATACGCATTCAGCATCTGCATCGTATCCATTTTTTACCAATTCTATAATAGCACCATCCACATCGGAAATATTTTCTCTACCAATAAGTCTTGCTGTCTTAGCACTGACTTGGAAAACCATAGATTCCATATACTTTATTCCTCCTACTAAAATTTGAATTCTTCAATATCTTTCGATGTAATTCTCAAAGACGTTCCACTAATATGAATACCTACATCTTTGACATACTTCATAAACTCATCGCTTTCTAAAATATTTTTTGCATCTTCCAGTTTATATGTTTTATTATCTGATTTTGGTACAATATACATTCCTGCATATGGGATACACTTTTTTTTCAACATATATACTGCTACTTTTTCGGTAATCACTGTAGAAATTAATAACTTGCGTTTATTTAAACCAGACAAAGCTTGCGACCGACCATATTCAAACCATAAGGCACTTTTATCACTTTCTCGTTCATCCAATTGCTCTCTAAAATCATTCAAATAACTTTCCGCTCCCGGAAAGAGGGTTGAAAATTGTTGTGAAGTGTACCTAACCAATTTTCCATCTCTATAATCATAAGGAAAAATTATCTTCTCTGTTTTTTTATATCGCAATGAACGGGGTGTTGCAGTCTCTCTTACTACCTCTTTTTCTATGTCTTTCCCATTGCACCGATAGAATCCATTTATCTCCTGATAATTTTCTTTCTTTAATACATATGCTTCATTGAGTAACGTTGCAACCACATGTGCTACTTGAAAATAGTCTCCAAATCGTCTAGTCCCTGGTGTATTATTTTTTGTAAAAAACCATTTATTTGACAAATTAGCAATCGGTATAATCAATTTATCTTTACTTGCCATATCATAATAAATCATATCTTCATAAGTTGACGCTTTATCAATAACCATTATTGCAGATTTTACCAATGCATCGTCAAACATCTTATCTTGCGTATAATCATATATTTCTTTTAAATATGGTTTAATATACGACCTTAATTTTTCTCCAAATACAGTTTTAAAAATACTACTAGGAATCAAGTATGCCATTTTGCCGTTACTATCTAAACAATCAATACTTTTTTCGATAAATGCATAGCAATAATCAAATTTTCCCTTATCACATGTTCCAAAAGTTTCTCTTACATATTTTCTTTCCTTCTCTTCTAATTCTTGATATGTAATATATGGCGGATTTCCTACCACATATTGAAACTTTTGATTACATCCCCACCTTAAATAGTCCGCTTTAACTATATTCCATTGGATATTACTAAGTCCTTTAGTTTTTGCCAATACATTAAGATTCTGAATACATTTTTTATATTGTGTATAATCAATTTCAACTCCACATATATGCTTTGACAATCCATCACATATATCTTCATCTGACAATCCATGTTTTCTAGCATCGTCAATATATCGCTCCACAATTACCACCAGAATATTTCCATCGCCACATGAATTTTCTAAAATATTCTTCTCATATAAATTATCGATATAACCTACGCTGTCTAATAACTTCTTCACATAACCACTAGGCGTAAATACCTGGCACTTCTTGTTCATAGTTTTCTCTTCACTTTCTCTATACTTTCTCACTCAAAATCCATATCTGATTGAGTGGTATTTCTGCCTTTATGACAGTTTTTAATTTCTCATAATTTTTTAATAATATCCGTGGAATACCACAAGCAAATCTTGAGAATTTGATACTCATGATACTCCTCCAATCATTTGCTTCTATTGCTTTAATTCTATTTTCTGCATCATTTCCTATAATTTTTCAAACAATCATAAATACATAATATGAATACAATATATCTTGATTGAAGTTGTTTCTTTGAATATCTTTTGCAACCCAATCGATACTTCTGTAATAGTAGTACGGATTACCATTATTACCATCATATGTATAATCACCGACAATTTTACCAATATGAATTGTACTTAATCTCTTACTTTGCAAAACAATCCAATCTTCATTTTTTATACGATGAGCAATTGGATAAATCTAAGACTACCCATTTTTACCAGCTCTAAATAACCAAATACTCATCTTGTACCTCCAATCGCATTTTACGCCACCTCTTTATACCTCATAAACACATACTCATAAATTTTCTGTCTATAAGCAAATATTTCATTATCAGAATAACTCTCTGGTAACTCTTCCCAGAGAATTGCTCCTATATATGTTTCTATATCATCCCTTGTTTCCTGTTTCTCTGTCCAATGGTCAAGTTCAGATATCTTTGCTTTTATCTTTTCCAGCAAGTCTACCGCAACTTTCTTTATTTTATTGATATCTTCTTTTGAAAGATTTTCATTGAAAAGCATATCATACAATGACAGTTCCTCATCACTTGTAAAGCCCTCTCTGACATAACGCTTTTCTTCCTGATTCATGGAATTAGCCAGATTCATCAAGTCCATAAATGTTTTTTCAATGATTGCTCTGTCCTGCTCATTATTATATTCATCAATGATTGTCTGATATCTTTCATAATAATCCACACGACTTGGATTTTCTTTGAGCATGCTGTCTAATCTTGTTTGAATTAGTTCATCTAAATCCGTAATAAGCAGATTCTTTTTCTTTGTCTTTGCAAACTCTCTTCGAAGCAAATCAAAATCTATTCTACTGATATCGAAACGCTTGGCTATGTCGTTATTATTAGATTCCTGTTCAATCATTATATATTCACCCAGAATCCCATTAATCTGAACCATCAAATCGACATTGTCAACATGCTTCTTCTTTTTCTTTAGTTCATCAGCTATTGCTATGAGTGCATCTTTTCTATCTCTATCCACATCTGATATATCATCTCTATCGAGATACTTCATCATTCGATTGATTTCATTTGCATATGTCGTAAACTGCTTGCGTGATTCTCGGCTATCAGAAACAGCATTTGCTGCTGTCTGTAATAATGCTAATTTTGAAAAGTCTTTTGCCTTAATCAAATCCTCCAACTCAAAATTTCTGCTACATAAAAATTCTATAGCTGCTGATATAGTTTCCAGCATGTGCTCTATAAGTTCTTCCTTATCTATTGTTGGATCAGTCTCTCTTCCTCCAACATTTGCTGTATAATCTGCAAGTGCTTTACGAAGTGCCTTTACTATGCCAATATAGTCAATAATAAGTCCGTTACTCTTGCCCTCTGCCACACGATTTGCTCTTGCTATTGTCTGCATGAGAGTATGCGCTTTCAAAGGCTTATCAAGATATAGACATGACAAACATTTTACATCAAAACCAGTAAGCCACATTGCACAGACAAACACTACTCGAAGTGGATTGTCCTTATCCTTAAACTCTTTATCGAGTTCTCTTTTCTCCATCTTTTCACGATGCGGCTTTATATCAAGATTCCATTTCTTAAATGTCTGAATCTCATTCTGCTCCTGAGAAATAACGACAGCCATTTCGGTTTCTTTCATCCATTTAATCTTGCGTTCCAGTTCCTGTACTTCCTGCTGTGATACTTTTAATTTTATGCCTTCTAATCGTTTAATTTCTTCTTCCCAATAATTCTGCACAAGGTTATACATCCGAACACAAGTCACTTTATTCAGGCACACAAACATAGCCTTACCACTTGTCCATAAATCCGAATAATGAGAAACAAAGTCTTTGGCTACAGATTTAAGCCTTTGTGGTGCTGTCATAATATGAATCTCTTTCTTAAACTCACGCTCCAGTTTTTCTGTCTGGTCTGGATCTAAATCTGCTGCCTCAATCGCATCCAATATCTTATCAGTAATATCCGGATTGTCTAAATCCAAAATCTTCTCTCCACGATTCTCATAATATAACGTGACTGTTGCTTTATCCTCAACTGCTCTATTAAAATCATAGATGGAAATATAACCACCAAATGTTCTCTCTGTAATATTATCATTTGATAATAATGGTGTTCCTGTAAAACCAATACGTGCGGCTGTAGGCAACAAATTCATCATATTGTCTGCAAATATTCCATACTGACTCCTATGTGCTTCATCGGACATTATAATAATGTCATGATCTGGTATGATTGGCTGTACATCTTTCTTATTAAATTTCTGAATCAAAGTAAATATAAAGCTAGGATTTCCTTGCAATTTTGTTATAAGGTCATCACCACTCGTAGCAATATACTTTGCAGACTTTGTTTTCCCCAATAATCCACAATTTTCAAAAGTATCGCTAATCTGTGTATTTAACTCATCCCTGTCTGTCAAAATCACAATCGTTGGAGAACCTGCAAATTTTCGCCGAATTTTCTGTGATAAAAATACCATCGAGTAACTTTTACCAGAACCTTGTGTATGCCAGAACACACCCAACTTTCCGTTATTCAATTTACGAGCTTCATATGCTTTCACCGCTTCATTCACACCTAAATACTGGTGATTACGTGCTAAAATCTTTACTGTTTTTCCATCTGAATGGTCAAATAATATAAAATTTTCCAACAAATCAAGAAAGTTATCCTTTTTGCATATACCTCTAAGCATCGTTTCAAGTGCAACATTACCTTCTTCCTGCTCAGACAATCTTTTCCACTCATGAAAGAATTCATATTTGCTACCTAATGTTCCCACTTTAGCCTCTGTTCCATTGGACAAGATAAGAAATGCATTATAATAAAATAGATGCGGTATTGTATCAAGATAATCTGTATAATTATCTGTGTATGCATTCTGCACATCTACTGAATTCTTCTTCAATTCTATAAAAAGAAGCGGTATCCCATTTACAAAACCCACAATATCTGTGCGTCTACGATAAAGGTCACCATGTATTTTCATTTCCTTAACAGCAAGATAATAATTATTATCTGGATTTTTAAAATCAATGACTATTGCCTTCTTCTCCTCAATCTGACCATTCGGCTTTTTCACCTTCACTGGAATACCATCTCTTATGCATCTATACTTTTCCTCATTTATCTGCATAAGAGAAGCTGATGACATATGGCTTTCAAATGTTTTTATAGCATCTTCAAGTAATGCTGGAGTAAGCCATTGATTGAGTTTTAAAAGTGCCTGCCTGAAATATTTCACAAGAAGGATTTCCTTATATGATTTCCTGCCAAATGTGCCAGTTTCACCTAATACTTCTGTGTTATAAGCAAGTTCTACATGCCAACCAAGCTCATCTTCAAGAAGGTGACCAGCACTTTCCTGTACTAATATATTTTCAGAATAATCATAGCTCATGGCACATATCTCCTTTTCCAGCACTGTTATTTGCAACACCAAGAATCTGCAACTTATCCATTCTTTCACTTACATTTTTAGGTGTGTTTGTGTTCTTAATAAAAAGTTTGGATTTGTTATAAGATTTTTTTATAAGCAACCATATGATTGAAAAATTATCGATTTGCTTATCATTTAATTCTCGTGCAATTGCCTGTATTTTTTCCAAAGAGTTTTCATCTAAAAACATAAAGAGTTTTCTAAGTAACCCTGCTGTCATATCCGAAATCTGAATATATATATTCTCGTGTGATTTCACAAATTTCCAATTATTAAGCAATTTTCCCTCTTCGTATAGTTGAATTTCAGATAATTGTTTTTGTACGCTAGCTTCTTCATCAAAAATATGATTTGATTTACTGAAAATCTCACATCTTTCTAAATAGAACAAGTAGTATTCCTTGATTAACAAATATGGCTCATTGTCTTGAATAAAATCTATCTTATCTAGTTTTCCAGCTGTCTTTAGCATCTGTCGAAACAATTCCAAAAAGAAACCAGGATAATATTCAGCATCTTCATTATATGTTCTAATCAAATAACACAAGTCATTACAGAATGATGATGCATCTTTCACATCAGGGTATGTATGCCTTATAAGAATATCAATAACCTCATCTTGATGTTCAATGACAAAATCGTACAATGCGCTCTTTATTTCCCAGATGTACATAATGCATTGGGGATGTGTTTCCCATAAAGAATCGACAATATCTACAAGTGAATAAAACAAATTATTTAATGCACTATAATGAATATACAAACCGCTCGAATACAACCATTTCAAAAAATCCGTTGCTCTTTTACTACCAATAAAATTCAAAAAATCTGTCGAATTAAAATATAGGTGCTTAAACTTAAGTTCTTTCTGACCTTCTTTATAATCAAGTGCTTTATATAATGATGGCGCATCAATCTCAAATGACTTTCCTTCATGTGCTACACCCGCTAATACAAAATCTCCCTTTATTGCATCAGAATAATTGAATCCTGTGTCTGTAAGATAAAACTTTCTGCAATTACCACTCTCATCATAATAAAAAGTCATTTCTTCTTCAAATGGTTCAATTTCATTTAATTCGAAAACAGTTTTCTTCTGTTCTTCAACATCCAGTATAATCATAATTACACCTCGATTTCTCCACTCATTAGCTTAGGAAGTAAGCCGTCACGAACTTGTGATAATTTATGAACACCTATACTTAATGCATAAATTTTCTCAAAAATCGGCTTGCAATAATCAAAATAATCTTTTCTTAAATTGTTACTTGGATAAAGTACCTCAAGGTTACCAAATTTTGTTTTATTAACATTAGTCATTGTAGCACCATTACTTCCAACTCCTTCAAGCAATGCTTTTAGACGTTTCATTGTAAAGTAGGTATAGTATAAATCTTGTTCATCATGCAAAACAATAGAATTAATCTGCTGATTCGTCTGGCATGGTTCAATGGCAATATTTACAAGACCAACCGTTGCGATACATGAAACCATAATTCCGTTCTTGGGGATAAACTTATTCTTCTGCGTATTAGCCCCTTCCGTAGTTAAGGTAGATTCTGTAACAATTGGATATACGCAGTTGTGCATATCCGGTATTTTTACAAATGGAATGTTACCTCCATAGTATTGTTCCTTAGTAGTTGAAGGTGTTTTACCGGTTATTATCTCACCGAACTCAGATATTTTTTGTTTTTTCCACCCCTCCGGCACACCATCAACAATCTTCACATCCTCGTGTCCTGGAAAATGTAAATCTACAAACCATTCTCTGTACAGACGCTCCGCTGCTTCTTCCAATAATTTAATTTGCTTTTTGTTGTTCTCAATAAGATCATCATAATTCTTTAAAATGTTGCTAATCCTAATTTGTGTCTCAATATTTGGACAAGGGAACACCAACTCTTGGATATGCGTTGCACTAATATTAGCTTGATTAGCAGTCCCTCCTGCTTTAGCAGCTAATTGAACTTTTACCTTATCCTGTGATAGAAAATAATATATGTAGTCCAAATCAGCATCAGCATTTTCCTTAACTGTAATCTTCCCTACTCGTTGGTTAAGCAATGTTTTTTCTGTATACTTTACTCTAGCCACGCGCCCTACAACAGATGCCCATTGATTAATGTGAGAACCTGTCATAGCAATTAAAACATCATCGTAACTAAGCATAAACTTTTTTTGTTTTTCACCAGTCTCCTTTGAAACATATGTTAAATCTTCCAATGAAACATATGGCGGACAAATGTTTTTTATTTTAATAATTGGTATACCTACATCCACAAAATCCTTCGTTTTAAAAGCAAATCCAGAAAGAATATTAATATAATTGCCCAACACTTCTTCCTTATATATCATAGTCCCATCTCCTTCATATTCCGTGAGATAGCATTCATCAAATCATTTGATTCTTCCTGCAATGCTAAAAGTTCTCGATGTATCTCTGTCATTCGCTCTTCAAAATCCAAGCCATCATCTTCCACAGGTGCTACACCTACATATGCCCCTGGAGTAAGTGACCACCCTTTTTCTTCAATGCTGATTCCATCTTTATCATCACATTTTGCATCATCTGTTGTATAGCCGACTTTACATAGCCCAAGAATATCATGATACTCTCCATCGCCAAATTTTTCATATAGCCAATTCGCTTCTTTAGCTATTGTAAGCTTTTCTGTAAGTTCGGAAATTTTTTCATCATATTCCGTCTGTGTTTTTTTCTTTTCTCGCTTATCTGCTGTCTCAACTGCTGCTTTTGCTTCTGCACGAAGTTTTTTTACTCTTTCAGTCAAATCATGGATCTGTTCATCAAATAATTTGTCACTTCCAAGTGTGTCTCTATATTCACGAAGTAATGCCGTATATTTTTCACTTTCTCCACGATATAACCAGACAATAGCATTCAGATTTTTAAGTTGCCACTCCGACCATTCATTCAGTGTACGATCAACCTCCGTATAATAGTTTCTCGCATCAATAAAGAGAACTTTGTTCTTCAATTCTTCCTTTTTACCTTTATCAAAGAACCATAACGAACATGGAAGGCTTTTAGTATAGAAGAAATTGTTACCCACACTTATCATCACATCTACATGACCTGTTTTGACCAGTTTTTCTCTTATGTCCTTATCACATCCCTGACTATCTGTTGCAGAAGATGCCATTACAAATCCTGCTCTGCCCTTTTCGTTGAGATAGGCATAAAAGTACGAAATCCATAGATAATTTGCGTTTCCAATTTCTTTATTCTTATTCTCCTTCGGGCAACCAAATGGAAGTCTTCCTGCACTGGATGTTGATTCTACCTTTACCTTGTCTACATTGAATGGTGGATTTGCCATTACATAGTCACAGCAGCCTTCAAGGTTATGAGCATCATGATAAAATGTATTCGCTTCATCACCAGATTTTATTACTCCTGTAAGGCCATGAACTGCCATATTCATAAGACAAAGCTGTGCATTGTATTCTACCTTCTCCTGTCCATAAAATGTCATACTGCTATTTGCCTGTAACCCAGCTTCATTTACAAGGTCACCTGTCTGTACAAACATTCCACCTGAACCACATGCTGGATCAAGAAGCACTCCCGATGTCGGCTCTAAAATATTAACTATCATTTTTACCAAAGATTTTGGTGTAAAAAATACTCCATCATCAGAAGCTATATTTTTCGCAAATTTATTAAGGAAATACTCATAAATCCTACCTATTACATCTCCACCAACTTCATCAAGTGCGTTGTTATTGAATATGCGAAGCAGCTCTCCCAGCAGTTCATCGGAAAAATCCGTATAACTTTTCGGCAATACACCTGCTAACTGTTCACTTTGCTGTTCTACAAGTTCCATAGCATTGTTTACTACCTCACCCAGACTATTCATTGCCTGTCCAGCAATATTTTTCAAATCAGCTGATGCTATATTTTCAGGAAGATTCACAAGATAATCATACTGTGCTTCTCTTGGCAAAAACAGTGCACTTTTAGCAGAAAAATCCTTGGCTTCTACAGGCATTTTTCTGCCATTACGCATTGGTCTATCCTTTAATATCTCTGCTTCCACCAATTTAAATCGACTATACGCATATCTTAAAAAGAGTAATCCCAGCACCGGCATACAATACTGGTTTGATGTCAGTTTAGAACCTGCTCTTAGTAAATCTGCTGATTCCCATAAATCAGCTTCTAACTTCTTTATACTTCTGTTATCCATTATTTTTCTCCTGTTTTTCTATATCTACAATCTGAACAACATCACCGATATCACATTGAAGCACTTCACATATTTTTTCTATAACTGTCAATGTGACTGGCTCGTTATTCGTCATTTTTGCCATTGTTCCCTTACTAATCTTTGCCTTGCTACATAAAGCCCCTTTATTCATTTCCTTATCAATCAGAATTTTCCAAAGATTATTATACGAAATTGCCATACCACACCTCAATTTTGTTTATATGTTCATAACAATATAGGGCTTATACGCCTCTTTAAGCATATCATATATAGTCTATTTTTTCAAACCTCAGGAATATTTTTTTGTACTTTGTGAGAAGCAGAGGTACGTAAAGTGAATTTCGACCAGAAGCAGAGGTATCATCTCCCTCTGCCCATATTCCACATCTTATCTTCTACCTTTTCCTTCCCTGCATTCCTACCAACGCTCTCATTATAAATTCTCTGAAACTCCTCATAAAACTCATCTCCATCCAGCTTTATTCCCAGCCTCTTCATAACATCTGAAAACAGCCTTATGCTTCCACTTACATCTGCAATATCAAACACAAATATATCCGCCTTAACAGCGGCATTAATTTCCTCATATGCCCCACATGCAGATAACCTTTCAGCAATCCGTTGAGCCTTATCCGACACTCCTTGAGTAACAGCCACCTCATCCTCTATAGTCTTTCTCTCACCTGCATAAATCTGTTCCGAATCACCATCATCCATTTCACGAGATTCCATAACATATAAGTCTGCCTGTTCTTTTTCAATATCACTATATTGATCCGCAACAGAAGCATCTTCCTTCCGACATATTTTCGTATCAACATCATCAATATCAGTAGTTCCCTTTTTCTTAACCTCAACCACATCCTCATGCTGTTCCATCCCCGGTATCTCAATCTCCTTATCTCCAACGATCTCCTCATCCTCCGACACCGCGTAATAAGCCGTATACAAATCTTCTCTCACAATGCCATCAGCAAGCTGTATCCGTCTCTTTATCTCCCTTTTTTCCTGCTTAAGCTCGTCCAGTTCTTCCTGCACTTCCATATGCCATATCTGATATTCCCGGTACTGCTCTTCATTCTTTATACTGCGTTTCCGGCTAGAGCTTTCTCTGTATATCTCCTTTTGTCTGTCCTCAATCTGCTGGATTTTTTCTTCCTGCTCACCTATGAAATCCACAAGCTCCACAACACTTTTGATGTCATTATTTACAATCAACAGATATTCGTCCTGTAACTGATGAAACCTCTTCAAATCCTCTGTATACTTTGCTCCACCGACTGCAAAACGCTTCTGCTCTACAATCCTTAATCTGTATAGCTTTGCATAAAACTTCTTCTGGAATGATGACAGCTTCGCCCTGTGCAATTTCCTGATATCCGACGAATAAAAGTAAGGCTTTGCCATCCAAGGCATATCCACATGATGCCTTAACGTCTCCTCTGAAAACATCTCGTCCATCTTTGCAAGCTTATGATAATACCGAAATCCAGGTGCCTGCACTTCCATCCACGCATCTTTCTTGAATACATATCCAAGTCTTTTCA
>OLGY01001116.1_pt1 | contig 14777 bp, 9 predicted proteins | sample 1605951 | NCBI WGS metagenome assembly OLGY01 (sample SAMN03283280) | human gut metagenome | biome: human-associated habitat; material: feces | host: Homo sapiens | place: Peru | collected 2012
GGCGGCGGGCATACTCGGCCTTGTAGCAGTCCTCGGCCTTGCGCTCGATCTGCATTGCAATGATCTCGCGCTCACTGGACTGCTTGCTTGCCTTCTCGGCAAAGTCGCTGTAGCGCAGCACCATGGTATCCTTATCCATGCCCTTGAGCTGGGCGGTCATGATGCGATGGATGGCCAGATCCGGGTAGCGGCGGATGGGGCTGGTGAAGTGAGCGTAGTCCTTTAGCACCAGACCGTAGTGGCCCTTGGGCTTTTCCTCATACACAGCCTTGGACATGCAGCGCAGCATACCGGTATTGATGATCTGCTCATACGGGCCGCCGCGCACACCTTCCAGAATGGCGCTCAGTTCCTTGGGGGTGGGCACATCCTTGGCAAAGTGATCGTTGATGCCGCAAGCCTGCAGCAGAGTGTGCAGACGCTCCAGCTTTTCAGCATTGGGTTCCTCGTGCACACGGTACACGAAGGGGATCTGCTTCACGCGGGCAAAGTGGGCAGCGCACTGGTTGGCCAGCAGCATGAACTCTTCGATCATAGCTTCGCTCTCGCCGGAGGTGCGCTTTTTCACATCGATGCAGTGGCCGTCCTCGTCGAGGATCAGTTTCACCTCGCCGCTCTCGATATCCATGCAGCCGCGCTCCTTGCGCAGGCGGGCGCGGTGGCCGTACAGCTCCTTCATGGCGGGCAGCTGGCCGAGCACTTCATGGTACTTGCCCTTCAGCTCGTCGTCAGCACTGCCGGCCAGCAAGGCATTGATCTCGGAGTAAACGCCCTTGACGCGGCTGCGGATGACCGACTTGACAAAGCGGTAATCGATCAGGTTGCCATCCTTATCCAGATGCATCAGGCAGGAGAAGGCCAGACGCAGCACGCCCTCATTCAGGCTGCAGATGCCGTTGGAAAGCTGCTTGGGCAGCATGGGCACCACCTGATCGGCATAGTAGACGCTGGTTGCGCGGTTAAACGCTTCGTTGTCCAGTTCGCTGCCGGGCTTGACATAGTTGGAAACATCCGCGATGTGGACACCCAGCTCAAAGCCGCCCTCCGGGGTCTTGGTCAGGCTGATGGCATCATCGATGTCCTTGGTCTCGGCGCTGTCAATGGTGAAGATGGGCAGGGCACGCAGATCCATGCGGCCCTCGGTGTCCTTTTCAGAGACCTCAGCGTTCTCCAGCTTCTTGGCTTCCTCACGGACCTTATCCGGGAAGCGGCTGCGGATATCCTGCGCATAGAGCAGGGCCTTTGCGCAGCGCTTTGCTTCGTCCGAGCTGCCAAACCGCATGGCAACGCCCACGCGGTGATCTTCCTGCCGATTGCCGCGCTGCAGGATCTCCACGGCCACCTTGTCGCCATCCTTTGCGCCGCCCTCGCAGTCACGCATCAACTGCATGGAGATGGCCGGGCAGTCGTCCGGCACGAACTTCAGGCGGCCCTCGATGCGGCGGGCAGTGCCCACCAGATCGTTCTTTTCTTCCAGAATGGCCAGGATCTCGCCCTCGTCGCTGCCCTCCACACGGGGGTGCTCAAACTTTTCCACCAGGACCATATCACCGGGCATGGCACCGCGGGTAAAGCGGCCCGGGATAAAGATATCGCTGGTGCCGTCCTCCAGCATGACAAAGGCAAAATTCTTGCCCAGTTTTACCACCTTGCACAGCAGAGCTTTGTCTGCACGGCCGGAGCGCACCGTAAAAAACACGCCCTGACGCTGGCAGATCACAGCCTCGTGCACCAGCTGATCCACAGCCTCCATCACCTTGCGGTCCGAGCTGCGGTCCCCGCCGAATTTGGATTTGAGGTCTTTGACGGTGCACGGCTGATTCTGGATCGCGTGCTCAATTTTATCGCGCATTGCCATAATGATCTTTCTCCTTGCTCTTCCATGGCCGCAGCCTCCAACGTGCCGCAGCGCTGCCAATCGTGGGCCAACTGCCCCACCCTGCCCGGCGGTCAGACTGCCGCCGACATCCTATCATAATACAGAAAAACAGCCCCGTCCTTTACACGGGGCTGCACGAACCTTGTCAACCTGCCAGACGGCCTGCAAACAGACATGCCAGAATGGCAACCACAAAGAAAACGATGCCTGCAATGCGGGTGGTCTTGGCCAGCATCTGATCAGCCGGGGTCAGACGGGCATTGTTTGCGCCGCCCATACCGCCGTTGATGGCACCGGAAAGGCCCTGACCGTGGGTGTGCTGCATGAGAGTGAGGAAAACGATGACGAGCGAAGCGATCAGCAGGATCACACCGCCAACAATTTCGATAACAGACATGGATTGAAACGCTCCTTTATTTTAATTCAATAAAAACTACGCAGAAATACAAATATATAGTAGCATAACAAGCGCAAAAAAGCAAGCAGAAACCGTGCATTTTTATGCCAGAAGGTCCAGCATTGCGCACAGCCGGGCAAAGATGGCGGCGCTGGAATGTTCCGTGCTCACCTGCCCGTCCTGCAGCACCACAATGGTGTAGCGCGGCTGCTGCGCCGGGTAAAACCCTGCGAACCACAAGTTTTTGCGTTCCGTGCCATCCGGTGTGAACTGCCCGGTCTGCGCGGTACCGGTCTTGCCGCCGGCCCCTTCTTCCAGCCCGGCAGCATCCTGTGCGGTGCCCTCTTCCACCACCTGCTGCAGCATCCTGCACAGAGCACCGGCGGTCTCTTTGGTCATTGCCCGCCGGGCCTGCCCGTGTGAAAAGGTTTCCAGCATGGTGCCGTCCGTTTCATCCACCGCGCCACACACAAAGAAAGGCGTGCGGTACACCCCGCCGGAAGCAATGGTATTCATCATGGCGGCGATCTGTACCGGCGATGCCAGCAGACCGCCCTGCCCAAAGCTGAAATTTGCCAGCTGGCCGCTCCGGGCAAGCTCCCCGGCAGACGGCAGCTTTCCGGCATCGGCGTGCAGCGCCCCTGCCACCGGCACCTCCTGCCCGAAGCCAAGCTGCCGAGACATCTGCAAAAGCGTCTCTGCCCCCAGCTGCTGCCCCAGCCGGATAAAATAGCCGTTGCAGCTTTTTTCCAGAGCCGCAGTCAGGTCCACCGTTCCGTGCGGCACACTGCCTGCGCAGCGGAAGATCTGTCCATCCACCACCACAGCACCGGCGCATTCGCACTCCGGCAGGATGCCCTGCTCCAGCGCTGCCGCAGCCAGCACCGGCTTGAACACTGAACCCACAGCATAGCTTTCCAGTGCGCGGTTCAGGAACGGACTGTCCGGTGCATCCAGACTTGCGGCAAGGTCAGCCGGGTCATAACCCGGTACGCTGACGCTGGCGCGAACCGCAGCAGTGGCCGTGTCCAGAACCAGAATGCAGCCGCTGGTCATGGTGTCTGCGGCTACCGCTTCGGCGGCACGCTGCACCGGGCGGGAGATCGTCAGCTGCACGCCCACCGCACTGCTGTCCTGCCGGATGAGCTGCGGTGTTTCCCCGGCCCGCAGCCGTCCTTGTGCTGTGACCGCACACACCAGCGTGTCGTGCTCCTTTGTCCCGGCCAGCTGGCTGTCCAGCGCCTTTTCCAGCCCGGCAGTGCCGCGGCCTTCTGCATCCAGATAGCCGATCAGATGCTGGCACAGCGGAACTTCTGCGTAGCGCCGTGCCGTTGCAAAGCAGCGTATGCCGCGCCCGGAAAGGTCGCGGTCCACTTCCAGCAGAAACGGTGCAGAGCGGTTGCGGTTCCGGTACAAAAGTGCCTGCCCGGCACTGTCCGTAAATGCATACAGGCGTGTGTAGTTGTTTTCGCCCGGGAAGCAGAGGGCAAGATACCGCGTTTCCAGCCCGGTGAGCAGCAGGCCGCTGTGATCGTAAAAGCTGCCCCGCCGGGCAGGTAGCGAGAGCCGGACCGTGCTCTGCGCTTCGGCCCGGGCAGCATAGGTACGGTTCTCCGCCAGAAAATACAGGCGGCACAGAACTACCGCAAACCCCAGTAGAACAGCTGCATACAGCGCCAACACCCGTTTGCCGGACATCTGCTCACCCCCTTTTTGATAGAGTGGGCTGCATCTGTGGTTTCTATACAAAAAGAGACGGGGTCTCCGAAGAGATCCCGTCTCCATAAGGCACTTATTGAGCAAGCGCGTCTGCTGCTTAGTACATGCCGCCCATACCGCCCATGTCACCGCCTGCAGCAGCGGGTGCAGCAGGGGGTTCCGGCAGGTCAGCGACCAGGCTTTCGGTGGTCAGCACCATCTCAGCGACGGAGGCTGCGTTCTCCAGAGCGGAACGGGTGACCTTGGTGGGGTCAACGATGCCAGCGGCGATCATATCGTCCACAAAGATCTCGTTCTGAGCATCAAAGCCGTAGTTGGGCTTGTTGGCAGAGATGATCTTGTCGATGATGACACTGCCTTCCAGACCAGCGTTCTTTGCGATCTGGCGCAGAGGAGCTTCCAGAGCCTTCAGCACGATCTTAGCGCCGGTGCGCTCATCGCCTTCCAGCGTGTCGCACAGTTCGCGCACAGCGGGGATCGCATTGATAGGAGCAGTGCCGCCGCCAGCAACAACACCTTCCTGAACAGCAGCCTTGGTTGCGTTCAGAGCATCCTCGATGCGCAGCTTCTTGTCCTTCATCTCAACTTCGGTAGCAGCACCGACCTTGATGACAGCCACGCCGCCAGCCAGCTTTGCCAGACGCTCCTGCAGCTTTTCACGGTCGAAATCGCTGGTAGCGACCTCGATCTGGCTGCGGATCTGAGCGATGCGGGCTGCGATGGCATCCTTATCGCCTGCACCGCCAACAATGGTAGTGTTCTCCTTGGAGACCTTCACCTGACGGGCATGACCCAGCATCTGAACGGTAGCATCCTTCAGCTCATAGCCCAGATCGGAGGAGATCACGGTGCCGCCGGTCAGGGTTGCGATATCCTGCAGCATTTCCTTGCGGCGGTCGCCAAAGCCGGGAGCCTTGACAGCGCAGACGTTCAGGGTGCCGCGCAGGCGGTTGACGATCAGGGTGGACAGAGCCTCGCCCTCAATGTCCTCAGCCACGATCAGCAGTTTCAGACCGTTCTGCATCACCTGCTCCAGCAGAGGGACCAGATCCTGGATCACGCTGATCTTCTTATCGGTGATCAGGATAGCGGCGTTGTCCAGATCAGCCACCATCTTGTCGGTATCGGTGACCATATACGGGGTGAGGTAGCCGCGGTCGAACTGCATGCCTTCCACGATCTCGTTGTAGGTCTCAGCGGTGGTCTTGTTCTCCTCAATGGTGATCACGCCATCGGAGGTGACCTTCTCCATAGCCTCGGCGATCAGACGGCCGATCTCGGGGTCGCCTGCAGAAATGGTGCCGACGCGGGCGATATCATTGCTGTCCTTCACCTTCTGGCTGTGAGCCTTGATGGTCTCAACAGCCTTGGCAACAGCCTTGCTCATGCCGCGGCGGATATCCATGGGGTTTGCACCGGCGGTGACATTCTTCATGCCCTCGGTGACCATGGCCTGTGCCAGAACGGTTGCAGTGGTGGTGCCATCGCCTGCTGCGTCGTTGGTCTTGGTAGCGACCTCACGCACCAGCTGTGCGCCCATGTTCTCGAACTCGTCCTTCAGCTCGATCTCCTTGGCAATGGTCACGCCATCGTTGGTGATGACCGGTGCGCCGAACTTCTTGCTCAGCACCACATTGCGGCCCTTGGGTCCCAGGGTGATCTTAACGGTGTTTGCCAGGGTATCGATACCGGCACACAGTGCCTTGCGGGCGTCCTCGCCCTGCTTGATCTGCTTAGCCATAATCAAATCGCTCCTTTAAAGCTCAATTTTCAAATATCAGAGGGGAAACCGCTCAGTCCTCAACGACTGCCAGAATATCGCCCTGACGGACGATGGTGCACTCTTCGCCGTCCACCTTGACCTCGGTACCGGAGTACTTGCTGGTGAGGACCTTGTCGCCGACCTTCACAGTCATCTTGACTTCCTTGCCGTCCACAACGCCGCCGGGGCCGACAGCGATGACCTCAGCCACCTGGGGCTTTTCCTTCGCACTGCCGGTCAGGATCAGACCGCCCTTGGTGGTCTCCTCAACCTCAACAGCCTTAATGACAACACGGTCTGCAAGAGGAATGATCTTCATAGTTCTTGCCCTCCTATAGTAAAAATATAATTTAAAACTTTGCTGTGTCCAAAGGGCCTCGTGTCGGCTCTTTGGTTCTTTAGCACTCCATTTCTCTGAGTGCTAAGTGTATTGTACTCATCTTGACCCGAAAAATCAAGACCTTTTTTGCTTCTTTTTGTTAAGAATTTATGACAGATGAAAAAATCAGCCGTACAGCGAAAAAGAGACAGCTTTCTTCTTGGGAAAAAGCTGTCTCTTCTTCTGGTTTTTCATGTTCGGTCTGCACTCTGTGCCGTCCTCTGCGCTGCAAAGCGCTCAAAAGCAGGCTTTGGCAGAAGGATGCGCCCTGCCAGCGGCTGTACCTGCACCGTGATCTGTTCCATGGGCATGCATTCACCGTCTGCCGTGGCAACGATCGGCCCGCGGCCATCTGCAGCACGCAGGCTCACCTGCTTTGCGCGGCGGTAAATGAAGTATGGCTCTGCAGCCCTGACGAGCTGACCGTTCTGGAAGTGCTTGCCGCTCTTGTACATTCCCAGCAGCTTTGCAATGGTCACGCGGCTCACCTTGCGGATGATATATACATCCAGCCAGCCGTCGTCGGGCTGTGCTTCCGGCGCTGCACAGAAACCGCCGCCATAGGTGCGGCCATTGCAGATGGCACACATCAGGCAGTCCACATCCAGCGTTTCACCATCGATGGTGTACTCCACCCTGCGGCCGATGTGTCCGCACAGCTGTTCCACAATGGAAAGCACATAAGCCATCTCGCCGCCGCACAGCGGGATGCGCCGGAACTTCGGGATGCCGTAGGCAACCTGCGCATCCAGACCGGCAGCGCAGATGGTGGCCGAAAGGCCAAGGCTGGTCTGCATCAGATCGATGCTCACCGGCCCACCGGCCAGCTGGGCATCCAGATCCAGAAACTCTTCCTTTGTACCAAAGGTGCGCAGAAAATCGTTGCCGCTGCCAAAGGGCAGACAGCCCACGGCTGCATTTGCACAGCCATAGATCCCGGTGAGCGCTTCGTTGAAGGTGCCGTCGCCGCCGGCGGTAAAGACCCGCAGCTCTTCCCCGCTCTGCCGGGCCTGCTGCGCAGCGGCATTGGCCAGCTCCCGGGCATGACCGGCGTGAGTGGTGACCTGAATGGCATATTCTTCCGGTGCAAGCCCTGCACGCGCGGCGGCAGCTTTGATCTGCTGCGGCAGCGTACGGGTGCAATCGGCCTTACCGGCAGTTGGGTTCAAAAGAAACAATGTGCGCATGGACTTCCTCCTGCAATTCTGTTGCTTCTATGATAACAGAAAACCAAAAGGATGCAAGAGCCAATCTCACAATATCCCTGCCCTGTACGCACAAAAAGGGAGCGGATGGCTCCGCTCCCTTCGGGGGATGTTTACTGTTTGGGGAATGCCTTATTCCATGTCTGGATGACCTTGAATTTCGGGGTCCATCTGTCGGGATCGAAATCCGCATCCAAATAGCCCTGCTCCACGCACCACTGTGCCGCCTTGGCTGTTTCGGGGTCCGTCACATTGGCAAAGGCAGAAGCATTTTCCGGTTCCGGAAAGCCCGCCGTCTGCCAGACCAGTTTTGCCAGCTGGGCCTGATTTTTGGGGATCGCCGCGCCCTCGGGCAGAAGATCCTGCAGCATCAGTTCCGTGATGATGGTGTAGCCGCCAAAGACAGCAGCACCTGCAACAGCTGCTGCCACAAGAGCACCTGCGGCATCGGAGCTGTCGCCGCCCGCACTGGAATCATCCGGGATGGGGTCCGAGATGTCCGGGATGATGGTCAGGCTCTCGTTCAGGCTTACGGTGGCATTTTCATAAGCAGGCGTATCTTCCAGTTTTTCGCCGTCCAGCACCACAGTGTATCCTGCGCCTTCGGCCTGCTTATAGGTCAGTCTCAGTTCCAGAGGAGGGTTCCCAGTTTTATTTTTCAGCTTCAGAGTACCGGCGCAGTCCACATTCAGATTTGTTTCCTCATTCTGATTCCGGGAATCAATATCGACGCTTACATTGTTTGCACCGGAAATATGGACGGAATTTCCCAGTTCCCCTTTGACCTTGATGTTCGGATTTTCGTTGCCTTTGAAATCCACCGGGAGCCCAAGATTGCCCTTAAGATCGACCGTGTATGTCTTGCTTGCGGAGTGATAGGAAACGGTCATTCTTGACAGATCCTGCGGAGTATTATCCGGGGTAAGCAAACCGCTATACGTGTAATTTTCCCAGAACACCGTCGGTTCGCTGCCGGTGTAAAGTTCCCAATTTGCCGTCACTTCCACCGCATGGTCTGGCATGGTAAAGAAAAAGGCCGTTCCTGTCGGGTCATCGGTAGTTTTTACGTCAGCCGGAAAAACCCAGCGGTTGAATTTCAGGCCCTTTTCCGGCCGGGAGGTTTTCACCCATACAGTTTCGCCTTTGTAAAAGGTCGTGTTATTCTCAGAGTTATCGAGTTTTCCTCCATGCACTGTTACCGGGCAGGTAGGTGCTTTCCGGACGCTGATATACGCTTCCGAAGGATGCCAACTGATCGATGCGTAAGGATGCCCGATACGGCTTTTAAACTGTTCCGTTTCTCTGTTGCTGCCGACATAAATTGCCTTTTCGCCACTCGAAGAAGCACTGACCGCTATCCCATCACGGATCGCCTTGCCGCCCGTTGCGATCAGGGTCAGATCACCGCTGATATTGCCAATATCCGCTCGATATGCCACCATGGTTTCACCGGTTATGGTCACGTTGTGTGCACCGGCCACGGTCAGGTTTCCGTCGACAGCTGCGCCGCTTGCTGTTTCCATCACTACATCGACATCGCCCGCGTCGGGGAGGACCTTGATCGTCAGATTTCCGGCAACTGCCTGCAGGATCGTCAGGGTGCTGACATCCGTGCCGCCTGTAAACCGAATCGGGATACTATCGACCTCGGTACTGTTGACAAACACACTCTCGCCGTTGACGGTGATACCGGTACCTTGCCCTTCATCTTCCTCGCTCAAAGCGGCAGTACCGTTCGTCAAACTTACCATATCTGCCGCAGCGGCATTGCCCGTTCCGTCCGGGGCCGCAGCCAATGTTGGCAGTGTCACCGACAGTATCATGGCCGACGCCACAGCTGCCGCCGAAGCGCGCTGGATAAGCTTATGCAGTTTCATACAGGTTTCTCCTTTTTTGTTCCGTTTTATTTACGGGGGGGGGTATGCTTTGAGAGAAGCATACCACATTTTAACAAAAAATGGAACAAAACCTGCGTGAATCGCGCTAAAAGCTGCGTGAATCGCTTCCGCCCGCCCCCTGCAGACAAAAAAATACCGCCCCGGGTCTTGTAACTCAGGGCGGTCCTTTTGAGCTTCCGATGCTTTACAGTGTTGCGGTTTCGTCCTCCCGCAGGACGATAGCACCATCCGCCGAGCAGTCCGCTGTCCAGTGCTGGCCCACGCAGGCCGTGCCGGATGCGATCTGATCCGCAAGCGCCTGCTCCACTGCCCTGTCCACTGCGCGGCGCAGTTCTCTGGCCCCGTAGGCAGAGTGGGCCTTTGCTGCCAGCGCCTGCCCTACCCGCGGTGTGTGGTGCAGCTGGTAGCCGCTGCGGGCGGCACGCTGCTCCAGCTGGCACAGCATTTTTTCGGCAATGGCGCACAGGCTGTCGTCGGCCAGCGGACGGAATACGATCATCTCGTCCAGACGGCCTGCCAGCTCTGGCCGGAACCACTTTTTTGCCTCCTCAATGGCCTGCGCAGACTGCTTTTCAAACACGGCCTCGCTGCCCGCCGCAAAGCCCAGCGGCGTGCTCTGGCCCGCCAAAAAACGTGCGCCGAGGTTTGAGGTGAGCAGTACGATGGTGTTGCGGAAATCCGCTTTGCGGCCCATGGCATCGGTCAGCTGGCCATCTTCCAGGATCTGCAAAAGGATGTTCTGGATGTCCGGGTGTGCCTTTTCGATCTCGTCAAACAGCACCACACTGTAAGGGCGGCGGCGCACGGCTTCGGTCAGCTGTCCGCCCTCGTCATGGCCCAGATAGCCCGGCGGCGCACCCAGCAGCCGGGCGGCGGTGTGCTGCTCCTGATACTCCGACATATCAAATTTGAGCAGGGCTTTTTCGCTGCCGAACCAGCTGACCGCCAGCGCCCGCGCAAGAGCCGTTTTGCCCACCCCCGTGGGGCCAAGAAACAGCATGGCACCCATGGGCCGGCCCGGCTCGCCAAGACCGGTGCGGCTGCGCCGGATGGCACCTGCCACCGCAGCCACAGCCCGGCTCTGGCCCACGATCTCGGCGTTGAGCCGCTCTTCCAGCTTATCCAGCCGTTCCCGCTCCTGCTCGCCTACCCGCTCCACCGGCACACCGCTGGCCTGCGCCACCACACGGGCGATATCGTCCGGCATCAGCGTGGGCTTTGACTGCTTTGCCTGCTCGGCCCGGATGCGTGCCGCCGCACAGGCTTCGTCCACAAGGTCGATAGCCTTATCCGGCAGAAAGCGCCCCGGCAGATACCGCACCGAAAGCTCCACCGCAGCCTGCAGCGCTTCCGGCGGAAGGCAGACATTGTGGTAGCGCTCATAGCGCGGCGCAAGCCCGTTGAGGATATCCAGCGCCTGCGCAGGCGTAGGCTCCTCTACCTGCACCTTGCCGAAACGGCGTTCCAGTGCGGCATCCTTCTGGATGTGGGTGCGGAACTCTTCGGTGGTGGTAGCGCCGATAATTTGTATCTCGCCCCGGGCCAGCACCGGTTTCAAGATGCTGGCTGCATCGATGGCACCCTCCGCTGCACCGGCACCCACGATGGTGTGGAACTCGTCTACGAACAGGATGGAGCTGCCGTCCCGCACCAGCTCTTCCAGCAGGTTCTTGAACCGCTCCTCAAAGTCACCGCGGTATTTGGTGCCCGCCACAAGGCTGGCCATATCCAGTGCCAGCAGACGGCGGCCCTTGAGCGCACGGGGCACACGATCCGTGGCAATGCGCTGGGCCAGTCCTTCGGCAAGGGCGGTCTTGCCCACGCCCGGCTCTCCCACAAGACAGGGGTTGTTCTTCTGACGGCGGCATAGGATCTCCACCATGCGGTCCAGCTCTGCCTCCCGGCAGAACACCGGGTCCAGTTCCCGTTCCGCCGCACGGCGGGTCAGATCCCGGCAGTATTTATCACTGGCGCGGCTGCCGCGCGGCGCACTGACCGTGGTCCGCGTCTGATACGGCAGTACGAACTGCCCGGACAGCTGGCGGCACTCCCGCACGGCATCTGTGAGCTGCACGCCCATGGATGCCAGCAGGATGCCTGCCGTGCAGCCATCATCCTCCAGCATGGCGCAGAGCAGATGTTCCGGCTCGGCCCGGTTCAGGTGCGCGTTCTGTGCCCCGATGATGGCGTAATCCATGGTGCGCTTGAGGTCCGGCGCAAGGGCGTAGCGATCCAGATGCAAAGCCGGTGTGCGGCGGCTCTCGGCCAGCTGACGGCGCACCTCCGGCTCCCGGATCTGCTTGCCCGCCAGAAACCGTGCTGCCGCCCCGTGATCCTGCTGCAGGATCGCCAGCAGCAGGTGGCTGGTATCGGCTTTTTCGCAGCCAAGGTTCCCGGCAAGCTCCACCGCACTGCGCAGCAGCTGATCCGACTCGTGCGAAAAGCCCTTGTACCCGCCAAAGCCAAGTTTTTCCCAAATACTCATTTGCCCGCTCCTTGCTGATGAAATTCGTTTGCACAAGAAGTATAGCCCCGAAGCACAGAAAAAAAACATCTCTTTCTGTCGGGATGGGAAAACAAAAAGGAGATGCCCGCAGGCATCTCCCCTCTGCTATTTGATTTTTCAGTCCATTTCGGCCAGAGCCTTTTTCAGATTCTTGGCAATCTGATCCGGGCAGCTGGTATTGCGGAAGCCGCAGAGCGTGCCCTCCATGCGGTCGATCACGTCTTCGGCCTTCATGCCCTTGACCAGACGGCAGATGCCCTTCAGGTTGCCGTTGCAGCCGCCAATGACCTCCATGGACGCAATGGTGTGGTCATCGTTCAGCACAAAGTTGGTCTGCTTGGAACAGGTACCGCTGTTCGGGAAGCTGAATTCCTTGCTCATAGTTCAAAAATCCTCTCTTTTTGACAGAAATCCCGACGAAGATCGTCTGCTTCTATTATAGAGCAGCGCGCCGGAATGTCAATGTGACCGGGTCACACATCCATGCCGCGGCGCTTGTGGGCCAGCTCCAGAATGCGGGCCACCTGATCGTCTGCCGTGGTGCAGGTGCCCACCGGATGCGGAACCTTGTGGTTTGCACCGTGGAAGTCCGTGCCGCCGGTATGGATCAGCCCATACTGCTCACACAGAGCAGCACACTCGGCCCTGTCCTCCGGGCTGTTGCGGGGATGCTCCACCTCAATGCCGTCGATGATGCCATCTTTGGCAAGCTGACGCACCAGCGGCATGCTCTTGTAAACGGTCGGGTGTGCAAACACCAGCACCGCACCGGCAGCTTTTGCCGTGGCGATCACCTCCTGCACGGAAGGGTACTTTACCTGATGCAGCACCACGCCGCGCGGCTCCCAGCCAAAAAGGTAACTGTACAGCCTGCCGTACACAGCATCGCACAGTCCCAGCTGGTGCAGCGCTTCCATAATGCCGCTTTTGAACAGCACACCGCTGTCCTTTGCGTATTCCAGCGCCTGTTCCGTGCGGAACTGCGGGTACAGCGCTTCGATTTCCTTTGCACTCTGCAGGCCGCACTCGTTGCGGCGCTGGCGCAGGATGTCGCAGTGCTCCTTCAGTTCCCGGCTTTCCGGGTCCGGAAAGTAGCACAGCAGGTGCACGCGATGCTTATGCTCATGGTCATAGCCGGTCAGCTCCGTGGCCGGGAGCAGGCGCACGCCGTCCTGCACAGGGTGCTCATAGCAGTAGTTCACGCTGAGCAGGGTGTCGTGGTCGGAAATGGCCATGGTGTCCAGACCCGCCCGCGCCGCCATGAGCGGCAGGCGGTGGATGGGCACAGAGCCATCGGAACAGGTGGAATGGTTGTGAAGATCGCCGGGCATGAAAAATGAACCTCCCAAGAAAACCAGAGAAAGGCTTCCCCCAAAGAGGAAGCCTTCTATCCTATCAGTGCTTATAGAAATTGATCAGGCAGCCGTCGGCCAGGATCTTGCGCTCGTCGGCGGTCAGCGGGGCCATGTACAGGCTGAACTCCTTTGCGGTGTCGCCCAGCACATAGGCCTTGATGTCCTGCAGGTCGCCCTTGAGGGCCTCGCGGACATTCGGGATAAAGACATAGTCGCCCAGACCGAACGGCGTTGCGCCCACCAGCTGCAGTGGCAGCATGCCCCAGTTGATGAGGTTGGAGCGGTAGCGCTTGGTGGCGTACTCGGCAACGATGTTGGCACCGGCACCCAGCACGCGCTGGCAGCTGGCCGCCTGCTCACGGGCAGAGCCATCGCCGGGCTTGACGGCAAAGATGGTGGATGCGATCTGCACATCGTTCCAAGTCAGGTTTTCGCAGCCGGGCACCTTGTGCAGCTGGGCCAGCACCTCGGCGCTGCCCTCGCCTGCACGGCGGGCCTTTTCTTCAGTCTGCACGGCCTTGGCACGGCCCACATACTCCGGGTCCTTGCGGCTGAGGGTGAACTCGGCCAGGCCCAGAGGATTGGAACGGTAAGACGAAGTCTCACCGGAGGGGATCAGTTCGTCGGTGGTGGTGACAGGGTCGGTGATGTAAGATGCCACCTTCAGCAGCAGGTTGTCACCCAGCGGTGCGATCTCGGGCCAGTCCTTGATGTTGGGGCCAAGCTTGAGCAGGGCATCGTAATCGCCCTTGCCAAAGCCCTGATACACGCGGGTATCGTAGCTGGAAGGATCGTACTGATACTCCGGCACGGTGGGGTCATAGTCGATATCGGTAGCCGGGGTCAGGATGCCGCCGTTGGCCGTGGTAGCCGCAATGCTGCGGGCATCCATCAGTGCCACACCGGAAAGCTGGCCGTTGCCGGGCTTGGAGCCTTCGCGGCTGGGGAAGTTGCGGGTGGTGTGGCGGACAGACAGTGCACCGTTGGCGGGCACGTCGCCTGCGCCGAAGCAGGGGCCGCAGAACGCAGTGCGGACGGTGGCACCGCTGGCCATCAGGTCGTGGATGACACCGGTGCGCACCAGCTCCATCATGATGGGCTGGCTGCCGGGGTACACGCTCATGGCGTAGTCGCCGCAGCCGCCGGTGTGGCCCTTGAGGATGGAGGCAGCTTCATAGATGCTGTCGTACAGACCGCCTGCGCAGCCTGCGATCACGCCCTGATCCACACGCAGTCTGCCATTCTCGATCTTGCTGCACAGGTCAAGGCTGACATCCTTGCGGCCGATGAGCTTCTGCACGTCCTGCTCGCAGGCATGGAGAATATCCTCAAGGTTTGCGTTCAGCTCTTCAATGGTAAATGCATTGGAGGGATGCATGGGCAGTGCGATCATGGGGCGGATGGCAGAAAGGTCCACCTCTACCACACCGTCGTAGTAGGCAAGGTCGGCCGGAGCCAGCTTCTTATAGTCGGCGGCGCGGCCATGCACAGCAAGGAATTTCTGCGTTGTTTCGTCAGTCTCCCAGATGGAGGACAGGCAGGTGGTCTCGGTGGTCATGGCATCGATGGCGTTGCGGGTATCCTGACGCAGGGACGCAATGCCGGGGCCGACGAACTCCATCACCTTGTTCTTGACATAGCCGCTCTTGAACAGCTTGCCCACCAGCGCAATGGCCA
>OLGY01001119.1_pt1 | contig 14742 bp, 14 predicted proteins | sample 1605951 | NCBI WGS metagenome assembly OLGY01 (sample SAMN03283280) | human gut metagenome | biome: human-associated habitat; material: feces | host: Homo sapiens | place: Peru | collected 2012
AGACCTGCCGACCTGTTATCTGCTATCACTTCAGAGAAATTACAATTGAGATAAAAGAGTGAAAAAGGAAGCTCAACCTTATGAATATGGTACATTGGTAAAGTGGTTGATAAGAGCTTTGATACTCATACGTTTGAGAATGATATTAGAAAAGAAGATTATTTCTTGGATCTATATATTGACGAATTAAATTATCATGATGTGTTAAGTAAGTAGTTCTAGTGGCTACTTTTTTGTGAACAAGCATAGTACAATAAATTTGTAGATATAAGCATATATAACAATTTACAGTAAGGAGAACACTATGAAGAGATTGCTTTTAATTTCATTTATTCTTCTTTTAATTTCAGGTTGTTCTGATGCCCAAGAAGAGAATATGTGTGCACCGAATATCATGATTAATAATAAGCTTTATCATACAACAGGAATTGTGGTTGAGGATGAAGGCTTTGAGATTAGTGGCAAGATAAGATCGTCTGTTGATGGTACTAAAATTCCTCATAAGAATAATCAATCAAATTTTGGTGTTGGAATGGATTATGTAATTATAAGTGATGATGTCGTGTATGTTGATGCGGATGGAAAATGGATAAGATTTGAGAGATATGATTAATTTTGCATAACTCTGCATTTTTTTTATAATGAAATTATAAAAAGGAGATAATCTATGAACAAAAAGAAAACAATTTTAATGTTTGTGATATTTAGCTTATTGTTGTTAAGTTTTGCTTATAAACTACATATTTGGTTTGATGGTGGTGATAATGCTACAGATATAATTGTTAAGGTAGAACTTTTCCAATTTGTGTTGGCAACGATTGGGTTTATAGCTTCTATTAATTCTTTGATTGAAAATCATTATGCAAACAAGTAGTCCGTGAAGGGCTATTTGTTTTATAATGACCCTATGTTTAATATTGTTTACTATGGGCTATTATTTCTTTATGAAGAAGTATTGTATAAGTTAGTATTACAGTTACCATTAAATGTTTCGGTGGTCTTCTTTTCTTTGACTATTGGTTTATTTGTTGGTTACTTATCCCAATTTATCCCAAAGAGAATTAATTACTTTATCTTTAATATTATCAATCTATTATTATGCATCTATTATGGTACAGCTTTAATTGTTAAGAAGGTGTTTGGTATTACCATAGTTCCTTCTACTTTTACTATGTATAAGCAGGTTACTAGTGGTGCTTTTAAAACATTATTCTTTGATGTGATTACTAGTAATATCTTGATTATCATCTTAATTTTGTTACCTTTTATTGTAGGTTTATTCTTAAATAGATACTTGTCTAATAAACCTAAGTTTACTTATATTTTAGTTGTAGTTACTCCATTTATTTTATTTTTATTATGTAATGATTCATTAGATACATTCTATTCAAACAAATCCGACGTATATAAGTTAGGTGTATGTTCTAGTATTTTTATGGATGGTGATGTTGGGTTAGAGGTTGAGGATATAGTGCATGAGTCTACCGTTAATGAAGAAGTAGTTGTTACATACAAGCCTCAGGTAAGTGATATAGATTTTGATAGTCTTGAAAGTGATAATCAAGCTATTAATGATTTGAATAATTACTTTAAGAATCAAGCACCAACCTATACTAATGAATATACAGGTATGTTTGAGGGTAAGAATCTAATTTATATAATGGCAGAGTCATTTGATGGTTATTTTGTGGATAAAGAATTAACGCCTACTCTATATAAGATGATTCATGATGGTTTTTATTTTAAGAATTATTACACACCAACTAATTTGTCTACTATTGGTGGTGAGTTTTCTTTACTTACTGGTTTGTTGCCTGATTTGGCTGTATTAAATAACCAGTGGAATGGTAACTACAATAACAACGGTCATCACAATTATTATCCTTATGGATTAGGTAATTTGTTTAAGAACTTAAGCTATGAAGTTTATGCATATCATGATTATTTTTATAATTTCCAAAATAGAGACTATTATCTAAAGGATCTTGGTTTTGATAATTATAAGGCTTGTGGAAATGGCATGGAAACAAGAATGGATTGTAGTATTTTTCCTGCTAGTGATGATGAGATGATTAATGGCAGCATTGATGACTATATTAATTCAGATAAGTTTATGGTTTACTACGTAACCGTTTCGGGTCATGCGAAGTGGGGCTTTGGTTATAATGCCATGGCTGAGAAGAATAAGAGTCTAGTTAACGACCTTGATTATAGCGGAGCAGTTAGAGCTTATATTTCTGCTAACTTAGAACTAGAGAAGGCTATGACTACTTTGTTAGATAAGTTAAGTGCTGCTGGTAAGCTAGAGGATACAGTAATTGTTATGGCTAGTGATCATCATCCTTATTTTATGGAAGATGAACAAATGGAAGAGTTGGCTGGCAAGGAATTAGATAAGTATAGTTTATATAAGAACGATTTGATTATTTATAATCCTAGTGTTGAAGATGTTACTGTGGATAAGATATGTAATACTATTGATGTATTGCCTACTGTATTAAATTTGTTTGGAATTGAATATGATTCTAGATTAATAGTTGGTAAGGATATCTTGTCTAATAGTGATGGCGTAGCTATTTTTGCGGATTATTCTTGGCTAGCTGATAATGACAGTGATTATAGTAATGTTGTAAGTAATAAGTATTTAGTTTCTAAGAATATCATGGTCTATGATTATTATCGTTATCTTTTTGATGGTGCACCAAACAAGACTTGAACTTGCACGGGTTACCCCACACGCCCCTCAAGCGTGCGCGTCTACCATTTCCGCCACTGGTGCATAGCAATATTTTAGCATAATAGCTTGCACAAGCTTGACAATGCGCATAAAATAGTGGGGTATGGAATTTAGGAAGATTATTAACGTGGCAGTTATTGCCCATGTAGATGCAGGTAAATCAACTTTGGTTGATGCGTTTTTAGCACAATCACATGTTTTCTCAGATCACGATGAAGTGGTTGAACAGGTAATGGATTCTAATGATTTGGAAAGAGAAAGAGGAATTACAATTTATTCTAAGAACTGTTCAGTTAATTATAAGGACTATAAGATTAACATCGTAGATACTCCAGGACATGCTGATTTCTCAAGTGAAGTTGAAAGAATTATTAAGACAGTAGATACTGTTATTTTGTTGGTAGACTCAAGTGAGGGTCCAATGCCTCAAACTCGTTTCGTATTGAAGAAGTCATTAGAGGCTAATTTAAGACCTATTCTATTAATTAATAAGATTGATAAAAAGGACCAAAGAGCAATTCAAGTTATTGATGAAGTTTATGACTTATTCTTAGATTTGAAAGCTACTGATGATCAATTAGATTTCCCTATCCTTTATGGTATTGCCAAAGAGGGTATTGTTAGATATGAGATGGATGATACAAACAATGATATCGAACCATTATTTGAAACAATTGTTAAGCATGTACAGCCTTATCCAAATGTTATGGATAAGCCACTTAGAATGCAAGTTAGTGCCCTAGCTTATGATGACTATATCGGTAGAATTGGTATCGGTAGAGTTTATGATGGTGTTATTAAGGCTAATGAAATGGTCACTGTTTGTGATTGTGATATTAAGAAGGAGAATCGTAAGATTGCCAATCTTTATAACTATCAAGGTTTAAAAAGAACAGCTATTACTGAGGCTCAATGTGGTGATATCGTATTAATTAGTGGTATTGATAATATTGAAATCGGTGATACTATTTGCCAATTAGGCGATGTTGACCCAATGCCTCAAATTGATATTGAAGAGCCTACTATGTCTATGAACTTCATGGTTAACTCTTCTCCTTTCCAAGGTAAGTCTGGTAAGTTTGTTACTTCTAGAAATATTCGTGAAAGACTTGAAAGAGAACTAGAGGTAAATGTTGGTCTTAAGGTTGAAGAGACTGATTCTACAGATACATTTAAGGTTTCAGGTAGAGGTGAACTTCACTTGTCTATTCTTTTAGAGAATATGAGAAGAGAGGGTTATGAAGTTGCGGTATCTAGACCAGAGGTTATTTTTAGAACTATTAATGGTCAACTTTGTGAACCAATTGAAGAAGTAGTTTGTTCAGTACCTAATGATTATAGTGGTACTGTTATCAATTCGTTGAACTTAAGAAAGGGTGAAATGGTTGATATTGAAGATGAAGGTTCTTATACAAAGATTATCTATCATGCTCCTACAAGAGGTTTGATGGGCTTTAGATCTGAGTTCATTAACTCTACTAAAGGTGAGGGTGTTCTTGTTAGAAAGTTCATCGAATATAAGCCTTATAAGGGTGAGATTCCTGAGAGAACAAATGGTGCTATGATTTCTTGTGCTACTGGTAAGACAATGACTTATTCATTGTGGAACTTACAAGAAAGAGGTCAATTGTTTGTTGGTGCTGCTGAAGAAGTATATGAGGGTCAAATCGTTGGTGTTTCTAGTAAGATGCAAGATATGGAAGTTAATCCTACTGTAAACAAGAAGATGACTGCTGTTAGATCTACTGGTAATGATGAGGCTATGAAGCTTGTTCCTCATAAGCAATTCTCACTAGAAGAAGCTCTTGAGTTTATTAATGATGATGAACTTGTAGAAATTACACCTGATGCGATTCGTATTCGTAAGAAGTATTTGACTAACTTAGATAGAAGACGTCATTTACGTGAGGTTAATAAAGGTTAATGAGAAGTGCGTTGCACTTCTTTTTGTTTGCATGCTAAAATGGTAAAAAATCTAATGGTAGATAGTTAGACAAATAATTCGAATAAGGAGGGTGCTTATATGAAGAAGTTTTTGTGTATCTTTTTACTTTTAACGCTATTTGCGTGTGCTAATTCTATGGATTATTCATACAAGTTTAAAGACTTAACCATCAATATTCCTGTCGATGTTGTGTTAGAAAGCAAGGTAATAACTGGTGATTATACTGATTTAAGAGGGGATGATTATGTGATTACTATGCAGAAACTGCATAATAAAAATAACTTATCTTTCTATGATTTGAGAAAACAGTATGAAAGTACAGCAATTTTTGAAAGTGGATGTGCTTTGATTACTAATGATAATAAACATGCGGTATATAAGTATGGTGATTGCGGTTTAGCTTGTATCTATATGGGCAATGATAATTCTTATTATTCTTTGATAGCCCAAGGTGAAAAAGAAGCTCTTAAGGATAACTATAATTGGATTCTTAAGGCGTTTAAGAATATAAAAGTTTAAATGATGATTAAGTTCATCATTTTTAATTGGTGAAGTCACAAATTGTGATTTCACAAAAAAAAGAAAAAGGCTTATTCAGCCTTTATTCAGAATATGATACAAATAGTGCAGCATAGTCATCTGATGATTTAAGATAAGTCTTTAAAGCTTGTTTAGCACTTTCGTAGTCCTTGGCGTTGTGCTCAAATGAAGCAGTAATACCAATGGTTTTGCCGGTGTATTTGAAAGTTACACCGTTGATTTCTTTTCCATCAATTTCTTTAATAATGTCCTTGATTTTTGTTGTTCCGACTTTAATAATCATTTTAATTTCCTCCTGTTATTTCAATAAAAAATATAAAAAGTCATCTAAGTTTTTAATCTTATCTATGTTGTTAAAAAGAAGATTGTTGTCATATAAAATATCGCTTAAACCAGCATATAGTTTTCTAAAATCATCATTTGTATCTCTTTTTATTAGTATTAGACAAACTAAATTAATCTTTGATTTATTCCAAGTGACTTTAGTGTTGTTTACCATTACATATAATTTTGTGCTCAAGGCATTTTGAATATTTGAATGTGGTATCGCAAACTTATCAAAGAAACATGTTGATGATAAATTTTCTCTACTTATCACTTGATTGTGAAAATCTTCTAAGACATCGTTATTGTCTAATGCCTTTTCACATAAGAAGTTAATCGCTTCATATTTATCCATCTTTTCATTTAAGACATAGAAAGTATCTTTTGTAAGATATTTATTAATCAAATTAGAAACTTCATTAGCATTCTTTTCTTTTATAAATGTAGTAATTGCTTCCTGTACCTTGATAATATCTTTATCAGAGGCAAATGGAGATACTATACATTTTCTAATGTTTCTATTAACATCTTCTTCGGTTGTGATAATTAGACAACTCTTATATAGTCTATAAGGAATATCAGATGTTGAGCTATAAAAGCCCATTATTTGAACCTTATAGCCAATTTCCTTAACGATCTTATCAGCCAAGATGGTGTTACTTCCTGGGAAAGATGATACTAAAATAATTGGGGCAATTGATGCTTTTTCGGCAGCTTGCTCAATCGCATAGCCAATATGAATGGCGATTAAATTAATTTCAACTTCTGGAATATTTATATTAAAGTTCTTTGCGATTTTAGAGGCAATGGATACAGCTACTTCATATACATATGGTGCGTTTTGTTTAATAGAAATATTAGTTGGAACATAACTAATGGAGTTCATGCATCTTTTGATCATTTCAGATACATGAAGACAAAAGACGCTTAAGAATTCTTGATAATCTATAGAAGTTAAATAATAGTAATTAAAAGTATCTTCGACAATTTCTCTTATCATTTTCACAAAAGAATCTGACAAGTCAAAGACTCTAGGCTTTTCACCATTTCTAGAAATAAAGCCATCAAGAGTTTGTTCAATTTCCTTAATAGTTAATAATTTATTGATATAGTGCATATGAAATTTAGTTTCCAACATTTCATTAATCTTATAAGCCAAGATTCTAGCATCATAGTTTCTGATTGTACTTGGTGATTTTTCATAGGCATTAGAAATAATAAAAGGATTTCTAGAGATAGTAACTAAGAGATTAATCAAAAAGTTTATTTCATAGTATTTTGGAATAGTGTAACCATATTCATTTATTAGATTTTCTGTTTCTAAACATATTTCATTTACGGGAATATTAGGAAAATAGTCTTTAAAATTATCGATATCTGAAAAGAAAGAATAAGATTCATTGTGAATAATATTTCCTAATAGTTGTCTCTTATTTTGTTCATCTCCAATAATGCTTACATGATTGTTTTTTCTTTCAATTTTTAAATCATATAGTTTTAATTGAGCATTAATTTGAGGAAGCAACTTTAAAAATTTACTATTCGAAATATAAAAATATTCAGTAATTTCATTTACAATTAAACTATTATTTTTTATTAGAATATATTTAATTATCTTATCGACATTTTCTTCTTCTATTTGATAGTCAGCCAATATATCATCTATTTCTTCAATAAATGAATCATTTATTAGATAACCCTTATTATTCGAAATTATGATTTCTTTTTCTTGATTTATATATTTAATATCGTTGATTAAAGTTCTTCTTGTGATATCTAAGTCAGAGGTAATTGTTTTTGAAGTAATATGCTCATTACAAGAAGAGATTATCTTTAATATTTCAAGCTGTCTTATGGTGAATTTAACCATATTTATATTAAAACACAAAATGAATTATATTTTTTCACAATGGTGTGAAATATAAGAAACTATAATCATTTTACAAAGTGATATATTGCTCATGTGAGGTAAACATATGACTGGTAGAAAGTTTTTGTGGGGCGGTGCTACTGCTTCATATCAGTGCGAAGGTGCTTGGAACGAAGACGATAAGGCTCTAAGTATGTGGGACAAATATCTTCATGACAATAATTTAGAAAATGGAGATGTAGCTAGTGATCATTATCATAAGTATAAGGAAGATATTAAGCTTATGGCTGAGGGTGGTCATAATCCTTATAGATTTTCTATTTCTTGGCCTAGAATCATTAAAAACAAGGAAGGCGAAGTAAACAAAAAGGGAATTGAATTCTATAGATCTTTAATTGATGAATGTAGAAAATATGATATTGAACCTTTTGTTACTTGTTACCATTGGGATTTACCGGAATATTGGCAAGAATGTGGTGGTTGGTTGAATAAGGATGTTGTCTATGCTTTTGCGAACTATTGCGAAGTATTATTTAAAGAATTTAGTGATGTAAAATTCTTTTCAACATTCAATGAACCAAAGTGGTTTATATTTAGTGGCTATATGTCAGGCAACTATCCACCAAATCATGTTGGTAATGTTCAAGAAGTAATTGAATGCTGTTATAACGTGATGTTGGCTAGTGCTTTGGCTGTTAAGAAATATAAAGAAGGCAACTATAATGGTGAGATTGGTTTAGTTGCTTCTTATCAAACAATTTATTCAGTTGGTGATAATAGAGAGGCTATTAGAAACGCTGAGAATTATTGTAATAATTGGCAAACAGAAACAGCGTGTCTTGGAAGATTCCCTGCTGATATGGTAGAGAAACTAAAGAATAGTGGTTATGACTTTAGTTTTGTGAAAGAAGAAGACTTAGAAATTATTAAAGACAATACAGTAGATTTCATCGGTCTTAATTATTATTCTCCGCAATATGTGCTTCCATATAGTGGTGGTGAGACAAACGTTAAAGTTAATAATTTAGGTAAGAATTATAAGGGTGATATGAGAAGTGTTGTTAAGGGTTGGTTTGAAATTGATAACGACACTATGCAAAAGCTTCCTCATAATCCGTGGAACATGGTCAACAAGCCTGAGACGATGTATGATGCGGTAGCTAGAAATAATTATTTAAACAAGCCTATGTATCTTACTGAAAATGGTTTAGGCATGTATGAGGATATTCATGGTGATTTAAATGATGATGAAAGAATTGAGTATATCAAAGAGAATGTTAGAGCTTTATTGAAGGCTAAAAAAGATGGTTCTGATATTAATGGCTACTTCGTGTGGTCACCATTTGACTTATATTCTTGGAAAAATGGAACTGAAAAAAGATATGGTTTAATCGCGGTAGACTTCAAGAATGACTGCAAGAGAATTCCAAAGAAGTCATATTATTGGTATCGCGATGAAATAAATAGTGATTGGGAGGATGTAAGATGATCAATATAGTTTTAGTTTGTAATGCGGGAATGTCAACAAGTATGTTGGCAAAAAGAATGGTTGAAGCGGGAAAGGGCGAATTTGATGTTAATGCTTATAGTGAACAAGAGTATCTAAAGCACACTGATGTAGCAGATATCATTATGGTTGGCCCACAAGTACGTTATTTAATTGACCAAATTAAAGAGAGTACTAAAAATCGTATTCCGGTTGTAAGTATCAATCCGCTTGCTTATGGAAGAATGAATGCAGCTGAAGTTCTTAAGCAAGCTAAAGAGATACTAAACAAATAAATTAAAGAGGAGATATTTATTATGGAAAAATTTATTGCGTGGCTTGAGAAGCATTTAATGCCTATCGCCAACAAAATTGCTAAACAAAGACATTTGATGGCTATTCGTGATACTTTCATGACTATTTTGCCACCTCTATTCTTTGGTGCAATCATCGCTGTTATTAACGCTGGTTCAGGTTTTGAATCAACTAATGCTTTCTTAGTAGCTTGGAAAAACTTTGCAACTAACAATTCATTAATTCTTGGCTGGTTAAATCTAATCACAATGAGTGTTATGTCATTATATGTATGTATTGGTATTACATATTATTTATCAAAAAGATATGAACTAAATGTATTTATGCCACTTATTACAGCAGTTGCTGGTTTTGTAATGTTGGCTAGTTATCCACAAGAATTAGGTTATGGTAATGCCTTGGTTCAAATCACATATTGGGATGGTAAGGGTATTTTGGTTGCGATTTTTGTAGCTATCTTTACTGTTGAAATGTTTAAGCTAATGAGAGATAAAAAAGTCGGCTATATTAAGATGCCAGATTCAGTGCCTGCTGCATTATCTGATACTTTCGCTTCTCTTATTCCAACAATCATTATTTTAACTATTGATTCTATTATCTTTACTATTTGTTCGAAGGCTGCTGGAACTTCTTTAGCTGGAGTTGTAATCAACATTTTATCACCTGCCTTTGAAGTAGCTGATTCACTACCTGTAGCTATGTTGGTCGCATTCCTTCTAAATGTTGGTTGGTTCTTTGGTATCCATGATGCTGTATGGAGTGGCTTATTAGCTCCAATTGAATATGGTACTTTATCAATCAATGCTGCTGCTAAAGCTGCTGGCGCTGTTTTACCGCATGTATTTACTGTATCATTCTGGTGCTACTTTGGTATTATCGGTGGTCTTGGTAACTGTTTAGCCTTGGGTATTTTATGTTTAACTTCTAAGAAAGAAGATATTAAGATGGTTGGTAAGCTTGGTATTATTCCTGCTTTCTTTGGAATCTCAGAACCTATTACATTTGGTCTTCCTATCATGCTTAATCCAATTTTGTTTATTCCATGTTTCTTAACTTCTATTGTTAATGTTACTGTTTCATACTTATTGATGTCTGCTGATGTTATTGGTAGAACTTTCGCAATGTTGTCATATAATATGCCATCTATCTTTGGTTCATATTTAGCAACAGGTGATATTAAGGCTGCAGTATTGATTGTAGTGTTGATACTTGTTGATATTGTAATCTATTATCCGTTCTTTAAGGCTCACGAGAGAAACTGCGATAAGCTAATGTCAGAATAATTGATTAGGAGCCGCGTGTGGCTCCTAATTTTAGAAAGGGTATTTTATGGAGAATATAATTACTGAGGAACAATCATTTACGCTTATATTACATGCAGGCAATGCTAAGAGTAGTTTTATGGAAGCTGTTAATTTTGCCAATAAGGGTGAATTTGATAAGGCCGAAGATAAGATGAAAGAGGCTGAAGTTGAGCTTAACAAGGCTCATCAGATGCAAACAGATCTTTTGGTTAAGATGGCCAATGGTGAAGCTTGTTATACAGATCTTTTAATGGTTCATGCTCAAGATCATTTAAATAATGCGATTATGATGAAGGATCTTGCTAGACAAATCATTTACATGCAAAAAGAAATATATGATTTAAAAAAGGATAAATAATGACATTAAGAAAAGATTTTTTATGGGGTGGTGCAACTGCCTCTTATCAATGTGAAGGTGCTTGGAATGAGGATGATAAGGCTCTAAGCATGTGGGACAAATATTTACATGAAGGTGGATATGAAACAGGTGATGTAGCTAGTGATCATTATCATCATTTTAGAGAAGATATTAAGATGATGAAGGATGGTGGTCAAAACTCTTATCGTTTTTCTATTTCTTGGCCAAGAATTATTAAAAATATTGAAGGTGAAATTAATCCAAAGGGAATTAAGTTTTATAGAGATTTACTTCTTTGTTTAAAAGAAAATGACATTACTCCTTTTGTTACCATATATCATTGGGATTTACCGCAATATCTTGAGGACAAGGGCGGTTGGTTGAATGAAGAAACATGTTATGCGTATCAATATTTCGCTAAGGTATGTTTTGACAACTTTGGCGATTTAGTTAAACATTGGGTGACTTTTAATGAACCTAAGTGGTGTACAGCTTCTGGTTATCTTGTTGGTAATTATCCGCCAGGCCACAAAGATCCTTATGAGATGATAGTAGCCGCTTATCATATTATGTTTGCAAGCGCCTTAGCTGTTAAAGAGTTTAAAGAAAATAATTATGATGGTCAAATTGGTATTGTGCATTCATTTTCTCCTGTTAATGGTGTTGATGATACTTTAAAGACTAGAATCGCTATGCGTTTTGCGGATAATTATGCAAATAGATGGGTTCTTGACACAGCTGCTAAGGGTGAATTGCCTTTTGATTTGTTGGAGTCTTTGAGTGAAAAGTTTGATTTGTCTTTTATTAAAGATGAACATTTACCTATTATTAAGAATAATACTGTTGATTTCTTGGGGTTAAATTATTATTCACATACTTTGGTGAAGCCTTATACAGAAGGTGAAACTAATTTTGTCGTTAATAATAGTGGTAAGAACTTTAAAGGTAAGAATACTGTAATCATTAAAGGATGGTTTGAACAAATTTTTGATAATCCAAATGCTACTTATACTGAATGGGGAACTGAGATTTATCCTCAAGGTTTAGAAAAAGGTTTAATTGAAGCTTATAATGATTATCATTTGCCTATTTATATTACTGAAAATGGTATAGGTGTTAGAGAAGATGTTAAGGTAAGCCAGGTTCAAGATGATTATCGTATTTCATTTATGAACGATCATATTAATGCCATTATGAATGCAGTTGATAAGGGTGTTGATGTAAGAGGCTATTATGCATGGAGTTCTTTTGACTTGTATTCTTGGAAAAACGGTGTTGAGAAAAGATATGGTTTAGTAGCTATAGACTTTGATGATGAGAATCTAAAGAGAACACCTAAGAAGAGTTACTATTGGTTTAAGGATATTATCGAAAGTAATGGAGATAAGATTAAGCGTAAGAAGAACTTTTAATTTATAATAAATTGGTGAGGTATTTTGAATGAATTATGATGTAGTTATTATAGGTGCAGGACCTGGTGGTATTTATTCTGCATATGAACTGGTTAAAAAAGACCCTAGTCTAAAGATTTGTCTATTAGATAGTGGTAATGCTCTAAACAAGAGACATTGTCCGATTGATGGTAAGAATATTAAGTCATGTATCAATTGTAAATCATGCTCAATCATGTCAGGCTTTGGCGGAGCAGGCGCTTTCTCTGATGGTAAATATAATATTACCAACGACTTTGGTGGTACTCTATATGAATACATTGGTTATGAACAAGCACTAGACTTAATGAACTATGTAGATGAAATCAATGTTGAACATGGTGGTCAAAACTGTAAGAAATATTCTACAGCAGGAACTAAATTAAAGAAGATTTGTATGCAAAACTCTTTAAAGCTATTAGATGCTGAAGTAAGACACTTAGGAACTGATGTTAACTATATCGTTTTAGAGAATATTTACAATGAAATTAAGGATCATGCAGATATCATCTTTAATACACCTGTAACTGATGTTATTGCCAATGGCGATAATGACTTTAGTGTAGTAACTGATAAGGAAACATATAACTGTAAAGACTTAATCATTTCAGTAGGAAGATCTGGTTCATCTTGGATGGAAAAGATTTGTAAGAGCCTAGATATCCCAACTAAATCAAATAGAGTAGATATCGGTGTTAGAGTAGAAATACCTGCTGTAATCTTCTCAGACATTACTGATGAACTATATGAATCAAAGATTGTCTATCGTACTCCACACTGGGAAGATAATGTTAGAACCTTCTGTATGAATCCTAATGGTATTGTCGTAAACGAGAATACTAACGGTATTATTACTGTTAATGGTCACTCATATGAGGGTGATGATATGAAAACAGAAAACACTAACTTCGCCTTACTTGTATCTAAGAACTTCTCATATCCATTTAAAGATTCTAATGGTTATGGTGAATCAATTGCTAGACTATCTAATATGTTAGGTGGTGGTGTCATTGTTCAAAGATTCGGTGACTTAGAAAGAGGAAGAAGATCAACACCTGCAAGAATTGCGGAAGGTTGTGTTAGACCTACATTAAATGCTACTCCAGGTGACTTATCTCTAGTACTGCCAAAGAGAATCCTAGACTCTATCATTGATATGATCCATGCGCTAGATAAGATTGCCCCTGGTATGGCTAATGATGATACATTATTATATGGTGTAGAAGTTAAGTTCTATAACATGACAGTAGAAGTAGATAATAATCTAATGTCTAAATACAAGGGACTATTTGTCATTGGTGATGGTTCTGGTATTACTCACTCACTATCACATGCATCTGCAAGTGGTGTCTATGTAGCAAGATATATTACTAATAATTTATAGAAATATGAGGTGTCTTTGTTTAAAGACATCTTTTATTTATTGAGCTTAAGTCCTTTAATAATAAGACTATATTTCGTTATGCTGCAAAACAAAAAAATATCTTAAGAATTTTATGAAAAGGGCTTTCATTATTTTTTGTTTGTGTTAAGATACTTACATATACATCGTATAATCCTTTGGATATGGCAAGGGAGTTTCTACATTGCTACCGTAAATAGCATTACTATGAATGAGCCGTCTTTTGTATCTGGCTTGTCCCTTGACGATGTTAGGATACTTAGGGGGGCTTTTCTTTTTGAAACTTTTAGAAGATAAAATCTTAAGTGATGGCATTATTTTAAATGGTGACATCTTAAAGATTGATAATTTTTTGAATCATCAAATCGATGTTGAATTATTGGACCAAATGGGCCAAGAATTTAAGAAACTTTATTCTGACAGTAAGATTAATAAGATATTAACAATCGAATCTAGTGGTATTGGTATTGCGGTAATGGCTGCAAGATATTTTAATAATTGTCCTGTTGTTTATGCGAAAAAGGGCAAGTCATCAAATATTGGTGGCGAAGTTTATGAGTGTGTGGAGAAGTCATATACTCGTAATGTTGAATATCATATTCAGGTTTCTAAGAGATATTTAAATGAAAATGATAATGTATTAATTATTGATGATTTCTTGGCTAATGGTGAGGCTTTAAATGCACTTATTAATATTTGTAAGCAAGCAGGCGCAACAGTTGAGGGTTGTGGTATTGCGGTAAGTAAGTCTTATCAACCAGGTGAAGAAAGAATTAAGAATATGGGAGTTAGGGTTGAATCTCTTGCACGTATTAAGTCTATGCATGATGGTTCAATCGAGTTTTTTGGTTAATGCAAGGTGTTCTTGTTTAACATAAATAAAGGAGAGACAAATGAAAAAATTAATTGCTTTACTGTTAGCTCTACTAATGGTATTTACTCTAGTTGGCTGTTCATCTGATGAGGGTGATAAGACAACTGGTGATGCTGATGTTAAGATTGGTGCAATCATCTTAGGTGATGAGAATGAA
>OLGY01001120.1_pt1 | contig 14741 bp, 12 predicted proteins | sample 1605951 | NCBI WGS metagenome assembly OLGY01 (sample SAMN03283280) | human gut metagenome | biome: human-associated habitat; material: feces | host: Homo sapiens | place: Peru | collected 2012
GTCACAGAACCAAGAAAAAGGATTCAGATGAAGAGTCTGATCGTACCAAAGACAAGGATGATTTTGATGGTACATCTTTATCTTTGCTTTTCTAAAGGACGGCAACCTTCCTATTGATAACAATTTGGCAGAACGTGCGATTCGTCCTTTGACTACCCAACGCAATTCAATGCTCCACTTTGGCAGTGATGAAGGGGCAGAGATGGCAGCTACTTATCATAGCATCATCGGTACAGTTAAGATGCAGGGACGGTCTGCATGGGAATACCTTGGTGAAATTTTTACTAAAAGTCTGATTAAGCGAATAGAATCAAGCTTGTTCGAATTCTTGAGCGTGAAGACTTTATCCAATATATTTAACGGTTGCAGGGATTTTTTCAGCCTGCGACCAGATAAATTTTCGTGCCAACGAGTGCAGAGCCAAACTTGTTTGAGCTATGCCGAGTGCAGCCGAAAATCATGAAATAAATCGGATTGGCACTATGCCAACATTTTCGATAAGTGAGAACAATGAAAGCTTGCTTTTAAATTGTCGAGCGAAGAAAATGTATGAAATAGTTAACAAACAAGTGAAAATTTTAACAACTCAATATATAGGCACTTGCAAAAGTGCCTATACAAAGGGCTATGCCCTAAATTGAGTACTAACTGAATAATAGTAGGTACGCTGTTGTTGTTTATAAGTTGAGCACTAACTATATTTACTCTATTACTATGGCTAATAATAAAAATATAAGACTTCGTGCATTTTCTTTGGTTAATACCGACTTGAAGCATAACAAAACTAACCTGTTGTCTTTGTTATGTTGTAAGTTGAAAGACAGTGTAATGAATGACAGAAGGATGCTTATAAATCCTAATGCTCCTCAGAGTGAAGAAGATTTGATTGCAAATTTTGATATACACAATAAGGGAAATGAGTGTATTATGGTAGTTGGTACTATGTTACGAATTGCTTCTGTTGATGACATACCAAACATCACGGATGATATTCTTAATAAGGAAAAAGTTGATATAGAAACTTTAGAATCTATAAAAAGTGATTCTAAGGTAATTTATAAAAATCATTACTATTTTGCTATTAATAATGAATATTTAGTAGTGACACTTCCTTCAAACAGAACCATAAATGCCTACCAAACATATATCAATGAGTATTTAAAAGATGTTCGCGAAGATCTACTTTATGAATTTACACCTTTGTTGACAAAATCAGAAAAGGTTAAATTCGATGATGTTAAGTCAATCAAAATCGGAAGTAAGGACTATCCTATTGGTGGAAATTCAAACAAAGAGACGGATACCAGTCCTATTTGTGTGAAGAAAATAAAAAAATGTTGCAAGAGATATTCTTAAAGATTTGATACAAGAAAACAAAGACTTAAAGCAAATCTTGGATGACGAAATTGTGTCGGCAGAATTGGTACTAAAAATATCCAAAAGGAAGAATAAAGCAAAAGAGCAAGAAAAAGCATTAAGTGCTTTCTTGAAACCAATATCCGATACAGATGGAATTGAATTAACAACAAAAAACGGAAAGGTTACAGCTGCTAATATTCTTAAGACAAAGTTAGTCTCTATTGATTTGACAGAAAGTAAACATATTTCCGAAAAACAACTTTTTCAAGAAATGGAAAAGTTTTTAAATGAATTGAGCCATGAAGCAATTTAAAGGCTTTATATGTTGTATTATTTTGTCTGTACCTATAACCTTACTTATGGATATAGAGATAGGAGAAAATGTCTCTAATACATTGTTTACAATTGTTGGTATTATGTTTTCTATTGGAATGAGTATTGCTGTTACTTCTAATACTTCTGTTGTAGTAAACAGGAAAATAAGAAATAGTCTACGGGACGAGATTAATCGTATACGAAATTTGTTTATTAGTTGTTTTTCAATAGTTGCTTTTATTTATGTTTTAAATATAATATTTACTAATTGGACACTTGAAGTTTGGGGATATAAGATCTTTAATTTAGAAGTTTGTCAGTTAATAATTCAATTATATTCAATAGCCTATTTTATAGTAAATTTCATGTCTTTGCAGAATTTGAACAATCAAATAGGCGATGCTATGAACGAATAATAATAAGTAGTAATGATAATCACAACTTATGAATAAAGACAAGGATTTTCTTGAGCAATTGCCAGTGTCATTCTTCTTGAATATTAAAGCAGACAAGCATTCTGACATGTCTATAGGACGGGTGTTGCGTGGTATAAAGAACTGTGCATACCAGAAGCAAGTCATTAATGCTAGATATTTCCTGACTATAGGTGAAGGTGATAAGTATGCAGATGCTAAGGGTAAATTGCCAGCCGTAACATTTTGTGGTACGTTTACTAAAGGGCATAAAGCTGAAGAATGTGAACACTATAATAACCTGCTTGTAATTGATATAGACAAATTGGATGAGCCTGGCATGATTTATACAGAAGAATGTCTTAAAAAAGACCCCTATATCGCTGCTTATTGGCAATCTCCTTCAGGACATGGATACAAAGGACTTGTTCATTTAAGTTATGATGAATCTTTTAAAGATATACCTTTAAATATTACTCATAAGACTGCATTTCAACAAATGTTTGCATATTTGTTGTCTACATATGGCATAGCTTTAGACAGAAGTGGCTCTGATGTAAGTAGACTATGCTACATGTCATCAGATGAGGATGCTGTGATAAAAGAAGAAGCAATGACATTTAAGGTTAAATATGATGAGATGACAAATAATGCTAAGCATAATGTAACAATATCAGGAAAAGTAAGAGCTATTGCCCCAAAGGATTGGAATGAAATATATGGTAAGGCTACAGGATATAAAGATAATATATACAATCGCAATCTAGTGGTGTATGTTTTGAAAAAACTTACCAAAAGACACCTTTCAATAACTGAAACATGGGAAGATTGGGTTAAAGTAGCTTTTGCCATAGCTTCGAGTCTTCATCCAGAAAAGGGGAAAGAATTGTTCTTACAATTGTGTCGACTTGATGGTGTTAATCATGATGAAGCGAAAAGCGAGCGATTGATATGGGATGCTTATTCGCTAAATAAAGGACGATGTAGCATTAAAACAATAAAATACTTGGCTAGGCAAAAGGGAATCCTGCTAGACGGGTAGGCTGTAGTGTAATAGCTATGGTATATTGAGGCATGTGATAATATAGAGGGTGCCTTCCTGTCATGCCCTTATAAGGTGACGCTTATTTCTTCTGTATCTAATATGGCTGACGACCATATTAAAGTCGTTTGACCATTACATCTGTTTTAGTAATTTCTTTTTGTCTATGCCAAGTAATATTGCTTTTATCAACCGTGATAAGGTTGTTATGAAGTTCATCAAATATCGTTGCAGGTTGGCGGATTTTCAGTCAAAAGCCAATCAGAAGACAGAGTTTTTGAGTAAAGATTCTATTTTGAAACGTAAAAGAATAAGACACAATGAATTATACGATATGTTTCCATCACGAAAACATTGGTGTAATATTGGGGAATCAAATAGAAATCTTCTTGACACTGCTGCTCGTAATGAACGCAGATTAAAACTTACATATCTAAAGGCAAAGAAAAATAATTGTCAAGACACATGGTATCTATTGCTATGTAAAAAGGCGGACGAAGTGGTAAAAGTTGCTATCGGGGATAAAGGAATGATACCAGCTCCGCGGGTCTCTGTTATTGAGAAAAAGCGAAAGGCCAAACAAAAGCAGATTGTTTATCGTCCGGTTTGTTCTTTCCCATTGACATTGAAAATAATATTCTCTTTGCTAAATAAATACCTGACACGACTTTTTGATGAGTACTTTTATGATTGTTCGTATGCTTTCAGAATGCCATCAAAGGACAAGTATTTGCTTCAGCATCTTAATGCTGTTAAGGTTGTTAAAGATTACAGATGTCAGCATATGAACCAGTCGCTTTATGTAGCAGAATGCGATATGCAGAAGTTTTACGACACAATTTCGCATCGAGTTATAAAGACTCGTTTTGCATTGATGTTACATTGGGCTAAAAAATGCGGGAAAATAGGAAATGAGGAAATCAAGTTAATTCGTTATTGGTTTTGGGCATATATAGATTGCTTCAATTTTATTGATAACGTACTGGTTCTGAATAGGAAACCTGTAACTAACGCATTTTGGGGTAAGGAAAAATGTCCAAATGGTTATTCACGAGTAATAGAGTGGTTAAAGAAAGATGAAATAAACTACAAATTAGCAAGAACAAGAAAAGGATATGTAGGTGTGCCTCAAGGAGGAGCTTTGTCTGGATTGATCGCTAATATTGTAATGCATTTCGTTGATCATGCCGTATTAGAAAATATCAAAGATTCTAATATTTTATATTGCCGTTTCTGTGATGACATGATTCTCATAGGCGAGAATAAAGAAAAAGTGAAATCAACATTTGATTGTTACAATCAAGCGATATGTAAATCCCGCTTGATTCCTCACCCTAATAAAGCAATAGAAATTAAGAGAATGAAGGATTTTTGGGAAGGCAAAACACGTGGTCCATATGAATGGGGAGAAAAAGGAACTGATGTTTTTCCATGGATTACCTTTGTTGGATTTGACTTCAATTGGAAAGGAAATCTGCGTATCCGTCGTGCTTCATTTCAAAAGCATATTTCAAAACAGACAAAAATAGCAAATGAACTATTGTTGCCATATGAACGCGGAGGCAAGAAACCGCGTTATTGTGCTGCAACTATTCTTAATAGTTTAAAGAGTCGTTTAATAGCAACAAGTGTTGGCCATGTTTCTTTACGAAATTTTAGAGACAATCCTAATATTCGTAGTTGGATGAGTGCCTTTTCTATATTGGACAAGAATAAATGGTCCTCACGACAACTCAGAGAACTTGACCGTCATCGTATGATTGTTATATCAAGAACAAAAAAGCGACTTTCGAAAATAGAATGTTCAGAACGTACCAAACTTGCAAGTTATGATGACAACCCGGACAGCTTTTTTACATATATGGGATGCCCATACAGCTATTATGGGCAATGCTTTAATTACTGACAAACAAATGGTAGATATACGAAATACTTAATAAACAATTGAAATTTAGTCAACATATAGGCACTTGCAAAAGAGCCTATACAAAGGGCTATGACATAAATTGAGTACAAACAAAAGAACATGCAAGAAAAAGGAAAATGGTATATATTTACAGATTTGTTCAAAAATACATACTTAAGTATTTTGATTCATAGAATAATATTGCCTTTAAAGGTACTAAGATTAAAGAAGGGAACTTTCTTTCTTTGGTTTTTATTTACTATTATAGCAGGTTTATTAGGTCCTATTATTAATATTGCAAATAATTGTGGTTTTAATGAAATGCCTATGGAATTGTCTATTCTTGAAGATAGTAAAACTGGAACATTTTATACATTTTCAATAGTATTAATCGCATCAGCAATTGGTTCTCTTTTTTTGAATCTATTAGAATCTTCTGATACTTTTAGAAAAATGAAACTATATTTTATGGCCATTTGTATTTTCCCACTTTTTTTTGGCGGTATATATTATTCAAGTTTCTCGCAAAAGCAAAAAGAAGAGTTTAGGTCAGCTGCTGTTATACATAAAAATGCTTTAAAAACAGAAACAACAAAAGAGCAAAATAATCATAACGTAGTTGTTGATACAAAACAGCTAGTTATTTTTATATTATCACTCATCATTTCTATTTATGCTTTTTGTCTTCAATACATGAATGTCAACAAATCAGAGTTTAAAGAAATAGAGGATAGCTATTTGGATAAAGAAGAATCAGGATTAAGGCGTATAAATGCAACATTAGATGCAGAGACTGATATGGAAGGGGTGAAAATATGAGAATACCATTTTTGACAATAACACAGCCTATAGGTACTTTTTATATGACATCTATAAAGGCTAGTGAATTAATAAAGATAGTTAAGGTAATTCCAAGAAGTGAGTCTAATGATGGTGTTCAGAGAGATTTATCCGTTAAGCGCGTCTCAGAGTTGGCTAATTTTTGCCATGAAACGGATGCTGCATTTCCTACGGCTATTATAGTTAGCGTTATGTCTAATAGTAACATCAAGATTGATGAAACAAACCGTATTTTTGAAATAAATGAAAACGAATATGTAGGAAATGTAATAGATGGCCAACATAGACTGGCGGGGTTGATGAAGTCAGGGAAGGCTGGAGATTTTGAATTACCAGTTGTTTTTATGTTTGACTTAACGATAGAAGAGGAAGCTTATGTATTCTCTGTTATCAATAGTAAGCAAACAACAGTAAGTTCAAGTCTAATATTTGATTTGTTCGGTCTTTCATCGGTTAGAAGTCCACAACGTACCGCACATGAGATTGCAAGGTCACTAAATATGCGCAAGGATTCACCATTTTATGGTCGTTTGAAGATGTTGGGAAAAAAAGATGAAAATCAAGAAAATGCCACATTGTCGCAGGGAACATTTGTCAAGACACTGCTATCTATTATTTGTACTCCAAAAGAAATGGAGTTGAGACCCATGTTAGAAGGTCTTGACTTGCGTCCCAAACAAGACATGCCTTTTAGACGCTTTTACATATTAAAGCGTGATGACATTATTCTAAAAGTCTTAATGAATTGTTTTAATGCGGTAAAAAAAGTATTTCATGATTATTGGGAAAGTCCGAATACGAATATATTATGGAAGTCAACTGGCTTTGGAGGAATAATCAAGTCTTTGAATTATTTAATTTTATTAGGAATAAAAAATAAGACATTGACACAGGAATTCTTTGAACAATGTTTTGAACGCCTAAAATCTTATTTAGAAGAAATAAACTTATCTCTTACAAGTAAAGATTTTCCAGGTGGTGGTGAACAACAACAGAGACAATTAGCAGATCTTATTAAGAAAGCGAATGAAATTTAAACAAACATTGAAGAAACTCCCAAAAACTGTATACTGTTTCAAATGGGGTATGCATAAATTGGACATTTACAAAAATGGAAAATAAAGTTTACTACGGGGAATATACCCTAAAACATTGGATTAAGTTGATGCTGTCTGGTAATATAGTTTTGCCAGAATACCAACGTCATTTTGTTTGGCGTGAACGTGATGTAAAACGTTTATTGCAATCATTGTCCGATGGACAGTTTGTGCAACCAGTTACAATTGCATTGTATGATGATAGTGCCATAAGACAGAATTTGATATTGGATGGGCAGCAGAGGCTTACTTCTTTACTTTTAGCTTATCTCGGTTATTTCCCAGACAAAAAGAAATTTGAGTTAGGTGATAGTATAAGAGTGGCAAATGAAGATGATAGTGCTATTGATGATGGCCCTTCTCCATCTGAAGGCTTCCTATGGCAATATACTGATATACTAAAGTATGGCAAGAATAAGTTTGAGATTATAAGTAACATAAATACAAGTGATAAGTATATCAAAATATCAGATGACCTAATAAATGGTCTTACTGATGATTTTTTTGAGAAAACTTATTTAGGTTTCTCCTATGTTGTGCCTGAAACAAGAATTGCAACAGATGTACAGAAAAACTTTTCGCAGCTATTTCGAAATATCAACTATTTTGGTAAGAAGTTGGAACCTATGGATAGTCGCAAATCATTGTATTACCAGAATCAAAACCTCACAAAGTTCTTTGAGGGCAAATGCGATGATGGCTCCGATGTGTTGGGTGATTTGAGGATTATGGAGGATTTGCAGCCTGTTAAGATAGACTTTGTTAGGTATTTGGCAATTCTTTCTCAATATAGCTCTTCTAATCATGATACAGCCAGGGATGTTATGGTAGGATATTCAGCATATAGCTCTCGAGAAAGTTATTATGCTGACTATGTCTCATATATTCTTGGCATAGAACAAGAAGACAGAGTTGATAAGTTTGATAGATTCGATTTTGCAGCTACATTCCCTGACGATGTTTGGCAAGAACGTTTCAATACATTGAAATCTACCATTAGTCAAATAAGACTTCGCATGGGATTGAAGGATAACAGAATATTCTCCTCATGGTATGAGGCTGATTATTGGTTGTTCGGGTTAATGTACTATGTCTTGTTTGAAGGACGTAAGATTCGAGAAGAATATATGGCAGTGGATTATAGAAGAAGGCATGTACCATTAAAGTCAGAGATAGAAGCTGCAATAGATAGGATGAGAAGTGAGCCATCTTTTCTCAAAAACTCAAATAGAGTGACATTTATACGTAATCGATTAGTTGAATCTTGTAACATCTATTCTTCTTATGTATATTAGTCAGCATTCCGATTTTATCCTTTCACCTTTAATCAAGATATTAAAGGATGGATTTGCAGCGAGTAGGGCCATCGGAGATGGTATTGATTCATATCCCATGGGTGAATATTTGATGCAATCTTTGTTTTTGAAAATGACAGGTGCTCAAGAGCAAAAGATGAAATGTATATGTTGGGAACTTGCTACGCATGACTATGATTATAGGTACGATTTCCTCAATAAGAAGAAGTATGGTGAATGTTCAACCTATAGCAGTAAGAATGGAATATTCAATGATTTGATAGAGGTAATACAAAAGATGCAGCCTTCTTTTGAACCCTCTACTTTGATAGATGCTGCATTTTTGAATAAGATACAGGAGGATATTGAGCAATTTTATTCAACTTCCAACTTGTGTATCTGGCAGAACAGGGAATATCTCTTTTTCAAGTCAAGGTTTAGAACTGTCTTAACTTATAGTCAGCTAAATTACCCTATTGGTTCAGTTAAGTCATACAGCTTATTTCAATCGGCATTGAGTAAAAAATATGAAGAGGTAGTCTATAGGCATCGAAATCGTTGTGCTCATAATACGTTGTCCTATCAAGTAAACAAGCCTGATTTTAATGTTCTGGCTTCAACGGGTTTCTCCTATCATAGTTATTTCTTTAGATTTGCTTTGATTGTGCTGATTGATGAGATTTTTATGGCATTATTTAGAAAATATGTCAGTTTGCAGAATTGATCATAGAAAGATGGCAATGGTGCAGGATGAGTCAAAGCAAGTAAATGGTATGTTGACTCAGCTGAATGATCATTTGATAAGTTCTTTCATCTGCCGGAGGTTGGGAATGATACAATTTGTGAGTATGATAGAAATGAGTTTTTAAATCAATAGAGAAGAAATAGAAAATGTCTAATCAAACATCGGATAACAATAAACGAATAGCGAAGAACACGTTGCTATTGTATGTACGAATGTTCTTCATGATGGGTATTGCGCTTTACACTTCGCGTGTGGTGCTTAATACTCTTGGAGTGGAGGACTATGGTATATATAATGTAGTGGGCGGACTGGTGAGTATGTTCGGACTCTTGAATGGATCTATGTCATCAGCAACTCAACGGTATATCACATTTGAACTTGGCAAAGGCGATGGTAAGAGTTTGAACAAGATTTTCAGTTTGTCTCTGCAAATACATGCTCTTATTGCCATTGTCACAGTACTGCTTATAGAATCGGTTGGATTGTGGTTCTTGTATAATAAGATGACCATACCGCCAGAACGTATGACAGCAGCCTTCTGGGTGCTTCAAGCTTCTGCGTTGACGTTTATCTTCTCAATAATGTCTGTACCATACAATGCAGATATTATAGCCCATGAGCGAATGTCGGCTTTTGCTTATATCTCAATAATAGAGGCTGTGTTGAAGTTAGTTATTGTTTATATGCTGTTGGCTGTACCGTTTGATAAACTCATTGTTTATGCAATATTACTTGCTCTTGTACAGCTGTCTATACAGTTATGCTATATGGTTTATTGCCATCGACATTTCCCAGAGTCAAGGTACAGGCATGTTAAGGACTGGCGTCTGTTCAAGGAAATGACCTCGTTTGCAGGATGGAATCTATTTGGTGGACTTTCAAGTATATCCTTTAACCAAGGATTGAGCATGCTGCTCAATGTGTTCTTTGGACCTGTCGTAAATGCTGCACGTGCCGTTGCAACACAAGTTCAGGGAGCTATTCAGATGTTTATCACAAACTTTCAGATGGCTCTCAATCCACAGATTGTAAAGACCTATGCTCAAGGAGACTTTGAATCAATGCAAACATTGATGTTCCGTAGTTCACGATTCTCATTCTTCTTGATGTATTTGCTTAGTTTGCCCGTTTTGCTTGAAGCCCCACTGATATTACAGATATGGTTGAAGACTGTACCAAATAATACTGTTATTTTCTTGCGTTTGATAATATGCACGACGCTTATATATACAATAAGCAATCCCATTCTTGTTGCGAATAATGCAACCGGAAGGGTTCGCACTTATTATATAGTATGTGGCTGTATGATGATTTTAATTTTGCCCATTTCGTATATAGTATTACGAATGGGGTTCCCTGCATATAGTGTCTTTATAGTGCATTTCTGTATAGAACTGTTGACGCAGATAGCAAGGCTTATTATGGTGAGAGAACGGTTAAGATTTTCTTTTAATAGCTATATTATTAAAGTATATATTCCAATTGTTATTGTGACAATGGTCGCAGCTATTATTCCATTGCTTGTTTATAAATCTATGACTTATGGTTTTGTAAGGTTCTTTACCGTTTCTATAGTATCTGTGTTATCTGTAGCGTTTACTTCATTTGCTATAGGTTTGACTCGGTCAGAAAGGCAATTCTTTATTGGTAAGTATAAATTAATATTGCAGAAGATAAGAAAATGATAAATATTAAAAGCAAAGAAGACTGTTGCGGTTGTTCCGCTTGCGCCCAACGCTGTCCTAAGCAATGTATCAAAATGCTTGAGGATGAAGAAGGCTTTTTGTATCCCAAGGTTGATGAAACGAAATGTATAAATTGTCATCTTTGTGAAAAAGTATGTCCGGTTGCCAATCAAGCTGAATCGAGAATGCCGATTGATTCTTATGCAGCTTATAATGTGGATGATGGTGTTAGAAAGGACAGTTCGTCTGGTGGTATATTTACTTTACTTGCAGAAAAGGTTATAGCTGAAGGAGGAGCCGTTTTTGGTGCAACATGGAATGAAAAATGGCAAGTGGTTCATACATATACTGAAACGAAAGAAGGAATTGCACAATTTCGTGGCTCTAAATACATACAAAGCATAATCGGAGAAACCTATAAGCAAGCGGAAACATTCTTGAAGTCTGGGCGTAAGGTTCTCTATTCAGGTACTCCATGTCAGATTGCAGGTTTAAGATTATTTCTTAGAAAGGAATATGATAATTTGTTGACCATAGATTTTATATGTCATGGTGTTCCTTCGCCAGGAGTATTTCGTTGGTATTTACAGGAGGAAATAACTAATTATGCTGCCCGTAAGGGCAGAAAAAATACAGTTTCGTTCTTACCTATTCATTCTATCCCTGAAGGGGATGTCTTGATGCCCGAAGGATTAAGCATCAAGGGCATACGCTTTAGGGATAAGTGTAGTGGATGGAAAAAATACAGTTTCGTTCTCCTACTTGCCGAAGCCTCGGCTGAAGGCAAGCAAAATTCAGTTTCGCTCTCCTATACATTGGAACAGAATAGCTTTCTCAAAGGATTTCTTAATGATTTGTACCTTCGTCCATCATGCCATAAATGCCCTGCAAAATCATTGAAAAGTGGCTCGGATATAACCATTGCTGACTATTGGGGCTATAAAGACACACCCAATATTACTGATACAGATGAAGGTATTTCTGCAGTATTAATAAATACAGTAAAGGGGCAAGCTGAATTTGAAATGTTGTCATTGATAAAAGAAAAAACAACGTATGATTTAATCGAAAGAACCAATGGGGCAATAAACCATTCTGCCTCTAATTATTATAGGGGATTGTTTTATAAGAAGTCAAATCAATCTTTCCATTCTCGAATAGACCATATTGTTTCACATAGATTCTTTGACAAAATAAGACGTAAGATTTATTTATACATAGGGATATAGATAGTATCCCTTAGATTAAAAACTTATTTAAATATGTCATATTGATATGAAAATAGGAGTATTAACACATCTACGGTCAGAAGATAATTATGGTCAGATATTACAAGCTTTTGCATTGCAAAAATATCTAATCTCAAAAGGACATTATGCGTATCTGATTCAATATTATTCTGACAATAATAAATCGAATAAACATTTATCGTTTATAAAAAGATGTATTCGTAGAATTATCGGGGATTTTTCAAAAAGTAGGCGTGAAGCTTATGAAAAGATTCAATTTTACCAAAAGTTGAGTAAAGAAAACTCAATTAAGAACAAAGCAAGGAAATTCTTAGAATTTAAATCCGAAAATCTAAATTTAAGCAAAGTTTATACATCATTTCATGAGTTGCAGATAGAAGCTCCTGAGGCTGATGCATATATAGTTGGAAGTGATCAAGTTTGGAATCCTTCTCTGCTTAATCCAAATACAGCAGCATGGTATCTTAAATTCGGTAAGACTACAACTAAACGTATTTCTTATGCTGCGAGTATAGGGCGCGTAATTTCTAAGAGAGAGGAGAATACATTTGTTGATTACTTGTATAGTTTGGATGCTATCAGTTTGCGTGAAAAAAATGCATGGGAGTATTGTCTTAATTTGGGATTTGATAAAAGTAAATTAGTTGTAGATCCCACCGTTCTTTCTCCATTTTCAATTTACGAAAGTTTTATTGACAAGAACGCTAAGCCTCAGAAGCCTTACATATTCTTGTATTATCTGAATGTACAAAATAAAGAAGAATTGGCTTGGGAACAATTGGATAGTTTTATTTCGAAGCAGAAGCTATCGTTAAAATCTGTCAGTTCTTCAGGATATTATCCTGCCCAAAGTCTTATTCCTGGAAATGAAGATGAACTGCTTACCATACCAAAATGGCTAACAGCAATATATCACTCACAATATGTTGTGACAACCTCTTTTCATGGTATGGTATTCGCTATACTAATGCATAAGCCGTTCGTAATCATCCCTCTTACAAATCAATATAAATCTGGTAATGGCAGAATAGAATCTTTATTAATGAATATAGGATTGGAGGACAGATTGTTGTCTGAAAGAAATAATATGGATGATATTTTTGCTAAAGAGATTAATTGGGATGAAGTAGATAATAATTTATCAGAAATGCGTTTGGCAAGCGAAATGTTCCTTGAACAAGCACTCAAATAATATTCTTTATCATTTTTATTACGATTAGAAGATTTGAAGTTTCTAAAAAATATAACTATATATGATGAAGAAGTCAAATTATGCTTTTGTGTCCGCCCTATATGCAAGTAAGACTAAAGGGCTATATTCAGATATTTATTTTCCAATTATCAAATACGCATTGGCAAAGATATTTGCGGCGAAAATAGATGGAAATGTGTATTGTACGGCCGACAAGGTATCCGAGTTTATTGATGATAAGTTTGGTATTAAGATACCCACCATTGTTATAGCTAAGTCTGTATGCAAGATTGGAAACAATCAAAACTTCAGCCTTGTTGTTTACGAGAATGGAAACACCTTCCAAATAAAAGGAGCGTTCTATGACGAGGATAATTTAGAAGAAAAGGAACGTTTCTTCTCAGACAAATTGGAAGAAATTGAAACTAAGTATCAAGAGTTTCTGACACAGCAAGGTTGTTCGGATGATGGAGTTACGTTTGTACAATTCATTGCTGATAATACGGATGAAATTTTAGGGTATTTTGAGAATGAGAATAAGAATTGTGTTAATGAAAGGTATGCTACATTGATACTTTTCTTGCAATATGTGCATGATGCAGACAAAGAATTATATTCGGTCGTTCATCAGTTGTTTTGGAGCTCTGTTGTCGTGGCTTTCCTTAAAAGCGAAAAGCCATTGGTTAATGATTTGGTTAATGGTATAAAGACAGAATACTTTTTAGATACTTCCATTGTCTTAGGACTACTTGAATTGTCGACATCTCTTAAAGAAACTTATTCCAAAGAGGTTTGTTCTATTATCTTAAACTCTGGTGGTTTGCTCAAGGTGAACCCTATGACTGTAGAAGAAATAAAATATATATTGGAAAAAGTAGAACAAAATGGGCCTAATCCTTTGACTGACATTTATGATTCATATACAAGAAAGAAACTTATACCTAATAATTTAGCCAAGATACGTTTAAACTTGGAGAAAAAACTACTTGCTCTGCAAATTGATGTTTTTCCCAATATGTCTCCAGGTGCAATACAGAAAATAATCAATGATTATAAGGGAAAGACTGTAACTAAACTATTAGGAGATATTCGGGCACAGTTGCAAATATCCGTGGCTTAAATTTGTAGTATAGGTCTATATTTTCTTGTTTAATACTTAAATGTTTGTGATAAGCATTACCTTTGCACTCATGAGTAAACAAACAGCATTTGACTATAAGATTCTGGCAAGTTACCTTCTACCCAAAGGCATACTTGAGTTCTTCGACGTTACAACCGTTAACGAAGATCACACTGGCATTGTTGAAGAGACAGGTGATGAGCGTGTCCTTCTTCACATCTATCTTGACGAAAAAGATGCACGAGAAGAAGGATGGCACGACCTTAAGCCCAATGGTTTCACGGAAAGCCGTCAGGTTAACGACTTTCCTATCCGTGATCACAAGGTCGTTCTTCATATCAGACGTCGCAGATGGTTAACACAAGAAGGCAGAAACATAATCCTTGACAGGTACTCGTTGCTTGCTGATAACACCAGCTACTCTAAGGAGTTTGCTGATGTCTTAAAAAAAATATTTGGATACCTACCCGATAACGGCCCGC
>OLGY01001125.1_pt1 | contig 14693 bp, 8 predicted proteins | sample 1605951 | NCBI WGS metagenome assembly OLGY01 (sample SAMN03283280) | human gut metagenome | biome: human-associated habitat; material: feces | host: Homo sapiens | place: Peru | collected 2012
TGAAATCCGTCAATATAGCCAATATCTGACTTCATTCTGTCTCAGGACACACTTTTCGATTGCAAATATAATATGATTTTTTGATAAATCCTAGCCCCTTCAACAGATAAGTGGAAAAAATGCTTGCTCAAAACAACTTATATAGTTTGTTTTCAGATACTTATCTATTTTTAACAACTATACGAAAGTGGATGGGGAAAAATGGAGGAAATGAGGCTAGAACACCACTGAAACGTTATATCAGTATATTTCAGTGTTCACACTCTGCCACTTTTCATTCGCGCCACAGTACATTTATCTTATTAATTATCAGCCGTTTACAAAAGTTATATTTTTTACACCCATCCACTTTTCACTTATCACCCACCATTTTTTCATTATTTATTTAGTAATTTTGCAGATGAATGAGCAAATACGCCTAAACGCACAAAAAACGTGAGAGGCGGTGTACAAAACAAACAACTGCAAGAAATAAACAAACCATAATAAATATTCATTACTTATGAAACAGTTCATTTTATCATGTGTCCTGTCGGTTGCAGCCATCGCTCCATCTCAGGCACAGCAGACTACCAGACAATTGCCAGTCTATCTCGACCAGACCAAGCCGGTAGAGCAGCGCATCGATGATGCCATCTCCCGCATGACGCTGGCAGAGAAGATACGCATCATCCATGCTCAGAGCAAGTTTTCATCAGCCGGTGTACCACGCTTGGGATTTCCTGACTTCTGGACGGATGACGGACCTCACGGAGTGCGTCCTGACGTATTGTGGGATGAGTGGGAACAGGCTGGTCAGACCAACGACTCCTGTGTAGCCTTCCCTGCCCTCACCTGTCTTGCCGCATCATGGAATCCGCAGATGAGCCGCATCTATGGCGAAGCATTGGGCGAAGAAGCCCTGTATCGCGGCAAGGACATGATTCTGGGTCCTGGCGTCAACATCTACCGCACGCCTCTCAACGGCCGCAACTTCGAGTATATGGGCGAAGATCCGTTCCTGGCAAGCATCATGGTAGTGCCGTATATCCAGGGATTGCAGTCTAAGGGCGTATCAGCCTGCGTTAAGCACTATTGTCTGAACAATGACGAGGAATACCGCCATCAGGTCAACGTAATCGTCAGCGACCGTGCTCTCCACGAAATCTATCTCCCTGCCTTCAAGGCGGCTGTTGAGAAGGGTAAGACATGGGGTATCATGGGAGCCTACAACCTATATAAGAATGAGCACAACTGCCACAACCAGTGGACCCTGAACAAGATTCTGAAGGGCGACTGGAAGTATGATGGTGTCGTGGTGAGCGACTGGGGCGGTGCTCACGACCTGGAGCAGTCTGTAAAGAACGGGCTGGATATGGAGTTCGGCACCTGGACAGACGGTCTTACGATGGGCGCTACCAATGCCTACGACAACTATTATCTCTCCATGCCTTACATGAAGGCCATAAAGGAAGGCAAGTTCACCCAGAAGGAGCTGGACGATAAGGTGCGCCGCGTATTGCGCCTCTTCTATCGCACCACGATGAATCCGAACCGCCCTCATGGTTTCCTCTGCTCAGAGAGCCATTATGCAGCAGCCAGACAGATTGCTGAGGAAGGCATCGTATTGCTCCAGAACAGGAACAATGTGCTTCCTATCAACACCCAGAAGGCTAAGCGCGTACTGGTAGTAGGCGAGAATGCCATCAAGATGATGACCGTAGGCGGAGGCTCTTCTTCGCTCAAGGTACAGCGCGAGATTTCGCCTCTCGAAGGTCTGAAGACACGCCTGGGCAAGGACGGCATCGAGGTAGATTATGCCCGCGGATATGTGGGCGATGTAACGGGCAACTACAATGGCGTTACAACCGGCCAGAACCTGGAAGACAAGCGCAGCGAGGCTGAACTGATAGCCGAAGCCGTAGAGAAAGCCAAGACTGCCGATTATGTCATCATGTTTGGCGGTCTGAACAAGAGCGATTTCCAGGACTGTGAGGGTCACGACCGCAAGCATTATGAGTTGCCATACCATCAGGATAAGCTGATCGAGGCTTTGGCTAAGGCAAACAGAAACTTCGTTTATGTCAACATCTCGGGCAATGCGGTAGCTATGCCTTGGAAGGCTAAGGTTGCCGGCATCGTACAGGGCTGGTTCATCGGTTCGGAGAGCGGCGAAGCCCTTGCAAGCATCCTTACAGGCGATGCAAACCCTAGCGGAAAGTTGCCGTTTACATGGGTCAACTCGCTGAAGGAAACAGGTGCTCATGCACTCAATACCTATCCGGGAACCTGGCGTCAGGAAGGTGGAGCCAGCACGAAGGGCAACATCATTGATGAGGAATATAAGGAAGGCATCTATGTAGGTTACCGCTGGACCGATAAGGAGCGCATCAAGCCTACCTTTGCATTCGGTCACGGCTTGAGCTACACCCAGTTTGCCATCTCTAATCTCCGCAGCGACAAGGTGCAGATGAAGCAGGACGGCACAATCACCTTTACCGTAAACGTAAAGAATACCGGAAAGCGTGCCGGAGCCGAGACGGTTCAGCTCTATATCCACGATGTCAAGGCATCAGTAGACCGCCCTCAGAAGGAGCTGAAGGGATTCCAGAAGGTTTATCTCCAGCCAGGTGAGAGCAAGGATATCAGCATCACCATCAGCAAAGAGGCCCTCAGTTTCTACGATGAGGCATCTTCATCCTGGAAAGCTGAAGCCGGAAAGTTTGAGGCTCTTGTTGGTAATGCAGCCGATAACCTGAAGCTCAAGAAAGCCTTCGAGCTCTTTTAAAAAGAATGATTCGATTCTGAGAAATTGAACGGAGAGAAGAAATAAATATAACGCATAAAAGCTTGTTACGGTGAAACGCCGTAACAAGCTTTTATTGTATTCCCCTGCTTTTCATCCATAGACAAGATTGCGTAGGAACGGGGATTTTCAAAAATACCAATATCTTGATTATCAGACGATTAACCAACTTGACATTGTAAAACACAACGTATGGATACATGAAGCATTTACTCCTAAGCTTTCACAAGTTTGCGCCATACGCCCAGAAAGGCTTATTTCATGCCAATCTGCTTCACACGCTGTTCGAACTCTTCCCTGTCACAGATGGCACTATTCTTGATTTTGGCGCGATAATTATAGATAGTGTTCACAGAATAGTGAAGGAACTCGGCAATCTTAGAACTGTCCTCGATGCCCAGACGGATAAGGGCAAAGATACGGAGGGTGGTAGAAAGACGGCTGTCATCTTCGAGCACGATACGCTCTTCAGGCTTCAAGAGGGCATTGAACTCCTCAACAAAGTCAGGGAAGAGCTTCAGGAAGGCGGAATCGAAATACTCATACAGCTCGCCCATGTAGGCCTCGCCAGCCTGCATCTGCTCCAGCAGCTTGTTGAGTTCTCTTGCCTTCACCAGTTTCACTACTCGCTTGCGCATGGTCTCTATCTTGTCGACATAGATGGCACAAAGGCGCAGGAATCGACCAATATATACTTCCTTCATCTTGTTACTCTCGTTGAGCGACCGGTTCATCTCGTTAAGTGACTGGTTCATCTCGTTAAGACGCTCATTTGCCAACTGCAAGGCATGGTTGGTTTCCTTCAGCTTATGATGGGCCGCAGCAATGCGCTTGCGCTGCTTGTTGACATAGTAGAGCAAGAGCATAACCACGAAGAGAAGCAGGACAGAGAACGCTACCATGAGCCGCAGATGCTGGTTGCTCGCTGAAAGTTCCTTCTGGTACCCCTCTTCAATCTGCGTGAGCACAGGCATAATCTGGCGGCTGCGGATAGGCGTATTGAAAACGGTTGCCGACTGCCAGGCGAACTTGATATACTCATGAGAGCGCTTCTGCTCGTCCGGATCGGCGTTGAGAAGATTGGCGAGTTCCCAGAGAGAGCCCTGGTCCATCACAGCCAACTGAGCATCGCAGATAGCAGAACGCAAGAGGCAGCAGAGGAACTGCTCTTTATCACCAAACTGATTGTAGGTCAAGCCGCGATAAAACTGTACGATGGCATACTGATGGGTGCCCGGTTTTGTCATCGCCAGCCGCTTATCGCTCAATCGCAAAGCCTCCTTCATGTTTCCTGCATCGCGTGCCTTCACCTCCTGCATCTGCAGATAAAGGTCATCATCATGACTGAAAGTGCTGTCTATTGCAGCCTGATAGACATTATGCTTGCCGGTATAATATTTCTTCAGAGAGGGAACATTGGAATAATATGCCATCTCACCATACAGGTGCTGGCAAGCCCAGAGGTAGTTGCGTCTGCCCTCTGCATCAAGATCAGCGATATTGACAGACTTCAGCAGGTCGTACGATTCTACATAATCGCCCGTGGTAGATTCCTGGAAAGCAAGCAGCGCCTTGGCATTTCCCACCTTCTTTTTATCACCCATTCTGATGGCAAGTTCCATACACTGGTTGATGTATTTCAGCGCCATGTCGTTCTTGTAGGAGCGGTATTCCTCAAAGAGCGCAAAGCAGGCATCATACTTACTGCTTAGACGCCTGGCGGTCTTCAGTTTCTGCTCCCAATCGCGAATTCGGGTTTCACGTACCTTCACATAATCAGCCGAATGGGCAATGGCGTTGTCCAGACTCTGAAAAAGCTGCTCCATATTATCTGTTGTTTTTGCTGCAAGAGAAAGAGGCATCAAGACAAAGAGCAGGAAGAAGAATGCCTTTCCCCATAATTCATTTACGCGATACATCAACTTGATTCCGTTTAAGATTGATTTATTTTCATGAGGTTTCATGTGCAAAAGTAATAAAAAAATCGGAAACGACAAATCAAATATAGAAGAAATGTAGATTTCTTCGCATTTTTCGTCTATACCGCATCCACTTTTTATATATTCCCCATTTTCTTATCCATCTCATTATCAGACACATTCCTATCTAAAAAGAAAAATTCATCCACATTTTAACATTTCTATCGCGCATCGTATCATCTTTTTTATTATCTTTGCATGGTCTTAAACAGAAGATTAAATAAAAAATAAGCTTTATAAAATAACAATTAACATAATAAACAATGAGAATAGCACTTTTATCACTCACATTTCTTTTGGCTGGTTCTATGGCAGCACCTGCTTTCGCCCATACCGCAGCCCCTAAGAAAAAAGTAACTGCCACAACCAAGAAAGGCAAGATTCTGCCCATGAAGGAGTATATCGACCAACTGATGGCTAAGATGACGCTACAGGAAAAGATTGGGCAGCTGAACCTGATGGTAGCCGGCGACATCACGACCGGAGGCGCACTTGACACCCAGGTAGGCAGCGATATCGCACAGGGAAACATGGGCGGAGTTTTCAACATCAAAGGTCTCGATAAAATCAAGGCTCTGCAGGAAATAGCTATCAAGAACAGCCGTCTGGGCATTCCGCTGCTCGTAGGTATGGACGTGATTCACGGTTACGAGACGATGTTCCCTATCCCTCTCGCCCTTTCCTGCTCATGGGATACCGAGGCGATGAAGAAGGTAGGCGAAGTATCGGCCAAGGAAGCCAGTGCCGACGGCATCAACTGGACATTCTCTCCTATGGTAGACATTGCACTCGATGCCCGCTGGGGACGAATCAGCGAAGGAAATGGCGAGGATCCTTTCCTGAGCGGCGTGATGGGAGCAGCGATGACCCTGGGCTACCAGGGCGTGGATATGCGCACAGAAGAGATTCTGAGAGCCAACCGCATCATGGCTTGTCTGAAGCATTTTGCCCTGTACGGAGGCGTTGAGAGCGGTAAGGAATATAACACGGTAGATATGAGCCGCGTGCGCATGATGAACCAGTATCTGCCGCCTTACGAGGCAGTGGTGAAGGCTGGTGTAGGCAGCGTGATGTCTTCATTCAATCTCATCGACTACATACCAGCAACAGCCAACAAATGGATGATGACCGATGTCTTGAGAAAGCAGTGGGGATTCAAAGGTTTGCTGGTTACCGATTACGCTTCTATCGCCGAGATTCTGCAGCACGGAACGGCTAAAGACATCAAGGAGGCTTCAGAACAGGCACTGAAGGCAGGTACCGATATGGACATGTGCTCCAATGCCTTCGTAAAGCATCTGGCAAAGAGCATAGCAGAAGGAAAGGTGAGCGAGGAGGATGTGAACATCACCTGCCGCCGCATTCTGGAAGCGAAATATAAACTGGGCCTGTTCAGCGACCCTTACCGCTACTGCAACACCAAGCGCAGCAAGAGCGAAATTTATACCGCAGAGAACCGTCAGGCTGCCCGCGATGTAGCTGCAGAGACCTTCGTGCTCCTGAAGAACGAAGGAAATATCCTGCCACTGAAGAAGGAAGGAAAGATAGCCCTGATAGGTCCGCTTGCCGACACCCGAAACAACATAGCCGGCACATGGAGCGTGGCTCAGGCACCATCTAAATATACCACCATCAAGGAAGCAATGGAGCATGCTCTTGCCGGAAAAGCTACCTTATTATATGCCCAGGGAAGCAATATCTGGCGCAATAAGGAGCTGCAGCAAAACGGCGAATTCGGCAAGCCAATCAACTGGGGCAACGAGGCCGAAATGAAGGCAGAAGCACTGAAGATAGCTAAAGAGGCTGATGTCATTATATGTGCTATGGGCGAAAGTGCCGAGATGAGCGGCGAATGCGGTAGCCGTACCAACCTAGAGATGCCGGACGTACAGCGCGAACTGCTTGCCGAACTCCTGAAGACGGGCAAGCCTGTAGTGCTCCTCAACTTTGCGGGCCGTCCTACGGTTCTTACCTGGGAGAATGCTCATGTACCAGCCATCATGAATGTATGGTTTGGAGGCTCAGAGATGGGCGATGCACTCTGCGATGTCATCTTTGGCGACAAATCGCCATCGGGTAAGCTCACTACTTCTATGCCTAAGACCACCGGTCAGGAGCCTCTCTACTACAACCATCAGAACACCGGTCGCCCTGTAGCAGACGATAATGAGAAGTTTGCCAAGTACGCCAGCAACTGCCTGGATGTAAGCAATGGTCCGCTCTATCCTTTCGGTTACGGCTTGAGCTATACCTACTTTTCATACAGCAACTTCCGCCTGAGCATCCAGGAGGCCGGCATCAGCAATGAGGAGGCTACCGAATGGCAGGATGGCAAGAAGATTACAGCTAGCGTCACCGTTAAGAATAGTGGCTCCCGCGATGCCGACGAGATTGTGCAGCTCTACATCCGTGACATGGTAGCCAGCATCTCCCGCCCTGTTAAGGAGCTGAAAGGTTTCCAGCGCATCCATCTGGCAGCAGGTGAGAGCAAGGAGGTAAGCTTTGATATCACCCCAGATATGCTCAAGTTCTACAACTCAGATCTGAAGCACGTGATAGAACCAGGCGACTTCCAGATTATGATAGGAACCAACAGCAAGGATGTAAAGACACTGAAACTGAGCGTGAAATAAACAATAAAAATCGCCCTGCAAGAAGCAAAGCATAGCTTAAAAGATGCTTTACTTCTTACAGGGCGATTATCATCTACGGAGCCCACTTCAACAGAAGGCTCAGTTATGGATTCTATCCTTCAGGATTACTTCGTCATCTCGAAACCGACACGCATACCATCGTAATTATTGGCGATAGTACCGAGAGCGCTGAGCGTAGAATTACCCTTGAGGGAACCGATGGTCTTGATGAGGTTGAGCAACTTCTTCTGGTCGAAGAGCAGGCTGATGCCATTGGCAGTCTTCGTAGCATAACCCGACATACTCAAGATCAATCCCTTCATATGAATGGCATGAGTCTTCTCATCAAAAGTATAATTGCCCTGCCATGACTTGCCATCTATCTTGGCAGCGAAAGTTCCATCAGTTTTGAAGGTGAAATAGGTGTTTGAGCCGCTGAAACCAAACTTGCTGTAATACTCACCCAACTTCTCCTCTACCTTGTTGGCAGCAATCTCACCGCCAGCCTTTGCCAGGAGATTCTCAGAAGTAAAGGCGCATCCCGGCTTGCTGTACTTCCAGGTATGGGCACAGAGATCCTGCTGGCTGAAGGTACCTGAACCGATTACATTATTCAGAATGCCATTGATAATGCTGCTACCTGCAGAGCTGCTGTTAGAGTTTCCGCCCAGTACAGCACCCAAGATACCAGCTATGGCAGAGCCTGCATTGCTGGTTGTACTGGTAGAAGCGGCGGCATTGCTGGTTGTTGTTGCAGCAGTTGTTGCAGCTGTTGTTGCTGTAGTGTTAGATGCTGTAGAAGTTGTTTTCTTTGTAGAAGTCTTCTTGGTCGTAGTCTTCTTAGAAGTCTTCTTAGTTGTCTTCTTAGCCGTCTTCTTAACCGGCATCATCTCAGACATTGAGGCATTGAGCGCTGCCTCGTTCATAGCGCTTGCGTTGCTGCCAGCTGTGCATGCGAGCACGAGGGCAGCCAAAAGAAATACCTTTTTCATTGCTTTCTATATTTTATTATTATCACTCTTATTTATATATACCAATACTTCTTTTTCATTCTTTCGGGTGCAAAGTTCGCAAAAAAATCGGGAATATGATAAGAAAAATCCCTATTTCGCGGTATGAATCTCCCTAAAAGCTCATCATTTCTACTCTTTTTACGTTATTATAGACGATTGCGATGACAAATCGTTTAAAAGATAATGAAAAAATCATTCAATATAGGAGAATATCGTTAGAAAGGGGGGAAACAGTTCAAACGATTGCACGTTTTTTTGACATAAATCAAAAAATAACGAATAAAACACGCATTTTCATGCATTTTGTACCTAGAAATAGGTAGAAACCCCTATCTTTGCAACCAGTTAACAAATATCAATAGGTTATGAATGATTTAATTAAGGTAAATTCAGAAAATCAGAATCAGGCTATCGATAGATGCCAACAGATTCTTCAGGATCGCCGTGAAGCTCTTGCTTCTAAGGCAAAGAGAAGAGGTTAATCCCCTTCAAAGACACGAAGTAAAAGGAGGAAAAGATGAAGTTCTCATAAGAACGCATCCTTTCTTTTTAAAGAGAGATTTTTCGAAACGACTCTTAAATGATGAGTTTCAGAAATTTTGGGAAAAGAAAAAAAACGTAAAAAATCCCGTTGTCAGCCATCTGGCTTGTACAACGGGATTTTTTCGTTTATTATATCAAGTCCGGAATTTTACTTCTCGTTCTTCACTGCCTTCATGATAATCTCGAAGTGATTACCACTCTTCAGGATGACATTCTTCAGGAAGTCTGAAATCTCAGATGCCTTCAGATTCTTCACCATCTCCTTGTAATCGCTATGAGTATCAACATGCATACGCTCGAATGTGCTCAATGCACCGAGCCAATAGCCATTAGTCTTTTCGCTTACAGCTGCCTGCTTCAGGAGAATCTCCTTCACCTTCTGAAGGTCTTCTGCATTTGGCTGGGCGATGGTCTCATCCATACCCTTGAAGAAGTAAGGAATAGCGATATCCGACTTCTCTGGGTTCAACTGAGCCACGGCAGTAATAGAGATGGCAGCCTTGTTATCATAATCGCGAAGCAAACCATAGTTTGCACCTGCATGATAAGCAGCGCTGAGTTCCTCACGGATAGTACGCAAATACTTCATCTCCAAAAGGCGGGCTGAAACATCAGCAAGAACCATATACTGCAAGGTGAATGGAGCCTTGGTAGACCAGATTTCTGTAGCCTGGTTCTGTGGGTTCTCCATTGCCTTGGTAAAGACATTGCTTACCTTACCCTTAGCATAAGGAATCTGCTTGTTCTTAAGCTTGAAGCCATTGTTTGGCAGACTGGCGATATACTGCTCGATGAGTGGGAGGAGAGTCTTCTCATCATAGTTACCTACGAAATAGAAGGTGAAATCCTTGGCATTGCCGTAGAACTGCTTACCAATCTCCAGGATACGGTCGTAATTGATATCCTTGATGTCGCTTGCCTCTGGTACACGGGCAAGTTTGCTACCCAAATAGAGGGTACTCTGAACAGAATCCTGATATACGAGGCTTGGGTTGTTGCTCTTGTTGGCAAGAACAGTAGCCATCATACTCTTCATGTTGTCGAAGCTTTTCTGGTCCTTGCTTACTGCGGTCATCTTGAGATAGATGAGCTGCATCAGGGTTTCAATGTCCTTAGGAGTAGAATTACCCTTCAAGCCATGATTGAAAGGACTCAAGCTGAACGAAACACCAGCCTGCTTACCAGCCAAAGCCTTATCAAGCTCATTGCTTGAGAAATCGCCAAGACCACTAGCATCGAGCACATCTGCTGCAAATGTAGCATTCAGGAAGTCTTTCTTGCCGAAAGTAGAATAACCCACATTGGCTGAAGCTGCGAAAGCAATCTCATTGTCCTTGAAATCGGTCTTCTTCAATACCACCTTAGCGCCATTAGAAAGAGTCAACTCCTTGAAGCCCAACTTCTTGTTCTCAACAGTCTTCTTAATCTTACCAGCCTTAGGAGCCTGAGCGATGAGAGGTTCCTGCTTGACATTATCCACATAAGCCTCGAGCTTCTCAGCACGTACCTGCTTTACGATGGCAGCAAGTTCCTGCTCTGTAGGATAAACGGTACCAGCCTGCTCGCGCATCATAACCAATGATACAAGGTTAGTATCGCTCTGGCAAACCAACTGCTTGGCATAGCTGTTGATAACCTCAAGAGGCAAGTTTGGAACTACCATCTTCCAGATCTGGCTCTCCTCTTCTACTGATGGAATAGGCTCGTTAGAAGTGAAGTTATCCACATACTGGGTGGTAAACTGCTCGTTCTTCATCTTATCCTTGTTGGCAAGCGCCTTGTCAACCTGGCTCATGAATTCATCCTTGGCACGCTGATACTCAGTAGCTGTGAAACCGAACTCATGCATACGCTGTGCCTCGCGGAGAACAGCAGCATAAGCCTCCTTAACCTTTCCTGGCTTAGCCACACCGGTAAGGGTGAAAGCATCCTTAGTGCTTGAAATCAGGTATGAACCATCACCGGCATTTGCCTGGAGATATGGACAGTCTGGCTCCAATGCCTTCTCTGCATAACGGGCAGCAATCATAGAAGAAATCACGTTATCCATGTATCCCTTCAGGAGATAGCTCATGTTGCTCTTCAGAGAATCTGGCACAGCATTGTGCTTCATATAAACCTGGAAGAGATCAACCTGCTGCTCCTTATCCTTGTCGATAACATAGATGGCTGAATCATTATCAGATACTTGTACCTTCTCTATCTTAGCGGCATTCTTAGGTACCTTGATACCTGAGAAGAGTTCCTTGATCTTAGCTTCGATATGATTTACATCTACATCACCCACGATGATAATAGCCTGATTGTCTGGGCGATACCATTTGCGGTAGTAAGCACGGAGAGTTTCTGGCTTACAGCCATCGATAACACTCATCAAACCGATAGGGAAACGGTAGCCATACTTTTCGCCCTGATAGAGCTTAGGAAGTGAACGCTCTATCATGCGCTGCTGACCTACGATACGCATACGGTACTCATTGTGTACCACATCGCGCTCGTCATTGATGGCTTCCTTGGTAAGAGAGATACCGTTGCTCCAATCCTTGAGGATGAGCATGCATGAATCTACGGCTGTAGGGCGGGTAGTAGGTACATCGGTGAAGTAATATACGGTTTTCTCTACGCTGGTATAGGCATTGAGATTTCTACCATACTCCACGCCGATGCTCTGCAGGTAATCCTGGAGAGAATTACCTTTGAAGTGATCGGTACCGTTGAAGGCGAGGTGCTCGAGGAGGTGAGCCAAACCGCGCTGGTCATCATTCTCATTGATAGAACCCACTTTCTGAGCGATGTAGAAACTGGCTACATGCTCAGGATAACTGTTGTGACGAATGTAGTAAGTCAATCCATTATCAAGACGACCTATCTTCACATTCTTGTCTACCGGAATAGCTGGCATCTGCTGTGCCATCGCTGTACCTGCAGAAAGGAACAGCACAACTGCTGCAAAAATCTTTCTTAGTTTCATCTGATTTTAATTATTTATGTATTTATTGTTTTCTATATCATTCTTTCTATATACCTTATTATATATATATCATGCTATTTAATAAGTTCACATAATATATAACGACATATCCAGTAACATGATTACCTTCTGCGATGCAAAATTAAGAAAAATAAAAAAGATTTGCAAACATTTTAGAGAATATCTTCGCGATGTATGCAAATCTTAACCTAAAACTAACATTGGAGGCAGAAAACCAATCCTAACCTACATGAAAACTCTTCATCCATGAACCTCTGAAGAGGCGGATAAGGAAGAGGATTCCCCTGAATGTGAGTTCGGTAGCCATCGCTATCCATACTCCCTCCAAACCATAGCTCTTGGAAAGCGCATAAGCCAGGGTAAGGCGCACCAGCCACATGGTACCGAGATTGATCATCGCCGGTTTCCGGGTATCGCCCGCTCCTACACAAACACAATAGGTCACGATGCTGGCTGCAAAGAATGGTTCAGCAAAAGCCTCGATGCGCAAACAAATGGTTCCCATCTCACGGATACTTTCTACCGGAGAAAGAACGCCAATCATCTCAGGAGCAAAGACATACATCACCACTCCCATCACAGCCATCACAGCCATTCCAAGTCCTACTGTCATATAGGCAAAATTCTTGCACAAACCTACTCGCCCTGCTCCATGCGTTTGTCCCACCAGAGTGGTAGCCGCATCACCAATTCCATAACCCGGCATATAGCAAAGACTCTCTGCAGTAATGGCAAAAGAATGGGAAGCAATGGCTATATTGCCAAGAGGTGCCACAATCATGGTACTCACTATCTGCGCCCCGCTCATCAATATGTTCTGTATGGCTATCGGAATGCTGATTTTACAGGCATTATGAACATACGACCTGACCCAACGGAAACGGATATGGTCCTGACGGAGATTCAGTATCTTATTCTTGAAACCTGCAAGATAAAGATTAGGCAGAGAGATGCAGACATAAGCCATCGCCGTTCCTAAGGCAGCCCCCACAACACCCAACTTCAGGATATAGATAAACAGGTAATTGAATATCACATCGCAGATGCAAATCAATACTGCCATCACACTAGGCGTATGCATATTGCCCGCCGATTTCAGCATCATTTCGGATATATGATAAAGGAAAACGAATGGCAGTACCAGACCGTATATCAGAAAATAGCGAGAGGAATTGGTGGCTATATCAGCACCTCCACCCAGCCAATAAGGCAGATAAGAATGAATGCCGACACAGAGAAGAGAAACAAAAATGCTGAACGCCACACCGCAAATCAGCGCATGACGAAACACCTGACGGGCATTTGCAAAATCATTAGCTCCGATAAAATGAGCCACCTGTACTGAAAAACCAGTAGCCGCTGCACTAAGCAAGCTACCTATAAGCCAGGTAGTTGACTCAATCAATCCGATACTGGCAGAAGCCTCTGCTCCCAGATGACCCACCATCGAAGCATCGATGAAGAACATCATCACCGTAGAAATCTGAGCCAACATAGAAGGTATACTCAACCCTACAATAAGATTGAGTTTCTCGCGCCGATCCATCTCCCTCCCCAGGCGAATCGACTCCATCAAATAATCTGTCTTCTTGCTATAAAGCATAAATTAATTTCTCGTATATCGCTCATACAAAAAAATATGTGCATATATCATTTCAAACATATGCACATACTTTTTTCTTTAATCTTAATCTTTTTGTTCAGTAATCCACTTCTTGCCAGAAGCTCTCCTATAACTCTTGAGCACCATCTCAAAACGGAGCATTGAATAGGCAGGAACACTACCATTCCCCGAGGAGCCATACGCTAAGTCGGCTGGCATGAACACCTGCCAATGATCGCCAGGCTGCATCGCCATCAACGCTGTGGTAAAACCATCTATCCACCCGCCAGAGCTTTTACTTGAGGCCTTATCGGTCTTTGCCTTTATAGGCAATGCCGTCGTCTCGTCATACGTTCCGGTGAACGATTGGTCAAAGACATAACCTGCGGCATAAGAGTCGGTAGGTATCAACCTGCCACGATAGCTCACCTGGATGGAGTCGGTATAGAGGGGCATCCCGTTGCCATTGCCCTTGTTGAGCACATGCACTACGATATAGTCGGTGTCCTTGTACTTGAGCACCACCTGGCTGCCATTGATGCCCACATTAGGCTTCTGGTTGGCAAGGCTATAGTTGGGTATCACCTTCCACTCGGTACTGCCAGCGGCAATCTGTGCCTTGGCATACGCCAGCGTGTCGGCGAACGCCTTGTCGTTACGCTCCTGCCAGTTGGCATACTCGTCGGTGGTGGCATCATCTTCGCTACATGATGACAGTGTGATCACTGCCATCATGAGGAAGAAGAAATATTTCAAACTCTTAAGATTCATCTAAATGTATTTGGTTAATTAGAAGTTCTTGATTTCCTTGCCAAGCTTCTTCAATACGCTAGTGATGCTTACGCGCTCCTCGATGATACTGCGAAGATCTGAGATAGCTACGCGCTCCTGCTCCATGGTATCACGATAACGCAGAGTTACCTTATGATCGTTTGGAGTCTCGTGGTCTACGGTGATACAGAATGGAGTACCGATAGCATCCTGACGGCGATAACGCTTACCGATAGAATCCTTAGGATCGCCATAGTGAGTATTGAAGTGGAACTTCAGCTCGTCAACGATTTCGTGAGCCAACTCTGGCAAACCATACTTCTTATCCAATGGGAACACAGCACACTTAACAGGTGCCAAAGCCTCTGGCAAAC
>OLGY01001127.1_pt1 | contig 14639 bp, 11 predicted proteins | sample 1605951 | NCBI WGS metagenome assembly OLGY01 (sample SAMN03283280) | human gut metagenome | biome: human-associated habitat; material: feces | host: Homo sapiens | place: Peru | collected 2012
GGGAAAGAAGTAACTTATCGGACAGTCTGTAGGGACGGGGTTTAGTGGCTTTTTTTGCTCGCAAAAAAAGCCACTAAACCCCGTCCCTGAAGGTCTTCATTCCCGTCCCTAATTAGCTTCCCGATTGATGGAAAAACATGTTATAATAAACAAAGAAAAAGGTTATAACATTAAAGATAGGAGAGTATTAATAAAAAAGATGAAGCTGATTGAGAAGGCTCCAAAAGAGTTATATAAAATATTTGGAAGTAAATATATGGAATTTTATATGCAGTTTCTGGTTGCACTTTATGAGGAGAGCAGCCAGTCTTTTTCTCTTCTTGGACTTACTGAACGTGAGTGTCAGATGATTATGAATGAACGATTGGCGAAGATGTCACTCGATTGGAGTGAGGCAAGAGTTGATGAGGAAGGAGAACTAATCACAAGAGCAAATATGGCATCAGTCAGTCTGAAACATTTTGAAGACTGGGGATGGCTTAGACGGGATTATGATGAAACCTTGAATAGTTATGTTGTTTCATTTCCGGAATATAGTCAGCTGTTTGTAGAATTATTCCAAAAGTTATACAGTGAAAATGACAGTAAGGAACGAGAGAGCGTGCTTACAGTATACAGTCATCTGTATACTTATAGTTTAGATAAAGAAAAGAACAACGATATTTTAAAAAGTGCACTTCATACATCACGAGCACTTTTGCAGATGCTTGCAAATATGCAGGAAGGAATGAGAGGATATTTTGATGAATTGTCAAAGCAGAGAAGTTTCCTTGGAATTCAGGAAGTGCTGGTGAAAGAGATTAATAATAGTGATAGCAGAAAGTATGCGATATTGACTACGACAGACAGTTTTTATCGATACAAAGAGGCTGTAAAGGAATTGATCGAAGAGAATCTGGAAAAGACAGAAGCAAGAAAATATTCGTTTGAAACAGAGCTTTTGAATGAAGAGAAGAATACAAGAAAATATTATCGTCTGCAAAGGATGATAGAGCTCTGTGAAGAGGCACTGGACATGCTTTATAAAATTTCAAGAGAGTTTGATGTAATTGAGCGCAGATATAACAAGCTGATTGAGCAGAAGACTGTATTTGCAAGCCGCGCAGCTGCAAGAATCCGTTATATTATGATGGAAGGCGTAATGGAAGAAGACCAGACAGTTGCAATGATCAATCTGATCAATGAGAGCGGTAAGTCAGAAGAAATATTGAATAAGCTGTCCTCGAAAATCAAATTTTCAGAGCCGTATAAGGCTATGACAGAGAAGAGCCTGTATCAAAGACGTGAGAATCAAAAAGAAAAGTTTACTCCACAGGCGGTAAAACCTGAAAAATCGCAGGGAGAGGATATGACAGCATTTGTCCTGGAACCACTGTATACGCAGAAGGAAATCAGAGATTTCCGAAAGAAAAATGAACAGAATGGTAAGTTTACAGTGACAAAAGATACTGTCCATTCAATAGAGGATCTGGAGAAATTATTTATGGTATGGCAAAATGCAACTGAATCTGCGGATAGTAAGGCACAGATAGAAGTGACGCATGAGATGGAAAATGAATCCGGTTTCAGATTTTCAAAACTTACGATAGAGGGAGTGGAAGAATTAGATGGTTAATTATATAGAAGAATTGTCAGTGACAGAAGCTGAGAATTTAAAGAAAACAATTGCTGCGTTATTCAGACAGACATGCATTTTACAGATGAAATATGACCCGGTGACATTGATTCCAAGAGACAATCTGCATTATGAGATATGCATGAGACATCGAAAGTTTATTGAAGATTATCTGTCTATTTCAAACTGTGAATTAGTGCACGATCCGCAGGAACATATTTTTCGTTTGCAGGGAGACGGGATTGTAGTAGAAAAAGTAAATATTACAGTGACAAAAGTAATTTTACTGATCAAATTGATTTACCGAGACAAGATTTTAGGAGAAGGACTGAAAGCTACTGTGACAAATCTTGCGGAGATTCGTGAATATGGCAAGAATACGAATCTGATCAATTATAAGCTTACAATGAGTGAGTGGAAAGAAGCCTTATATGTGATGAGTAAACATCAGATCATTGAAGTGCCTGGTGCTATCCAGAATGTAGAGGATGAGACTCCGATCTATATTTACAGCACAATCAATCTGTACTGCGGAAGCATGGATATTACTGCGCTGATTAAAGAATATCAGGAAGAACAGTATGCAGAGGAAGATGTTACAGAGGGAGAAATCATAGAGCAAGAACCTAAGGAAGAGATAGAAGAAGGAGGTGTGGAAGATGAAGGAGAAGCAGTCGAAGAAAATATTTACCAGAATGTTAATGAATAACTGGGGTGGTATTAGTCACAAGGTGATGGAGTTTCACGAATATGTGAATTTATTCAGTGGAAAAAGCGGATCAGGTAAGTCTACTGTTATGGATGCAATCCAGGTTATTTTATACGGGAGCATATCTTCCACATTTTTAAATAAAGCAGCAGATGATGCGAAAAACAGACGTAGTGTCCTGAGCTATCTTAGAGGGGCGCAGAAGGATGGCTCTTTCAATAGAGCAGATCAGGATTTCTGTTCACAGCTTGTGCTGGAAATTAAGGACACAGGGAAAAATACGTATATTTGTATCGGTGTGGCATTTGAGGTCGGAAAATCAGATATGGATATCAGAAAATATTGTTTCTTCAGTCATTCAGGAAAGATACCGGAGGATGAATATTTGACCGAAGAAGGTGTGCCATATACGATTGCAAAGATTAAAAAGCTGGTGGCGGCAAGAGTAGAGTCAGCTGACAACAGAGGCCGCGGGGATGTGAATCGTATGTATCCATCTAAAGAAGCTTATTTGAAAACAGTTTATGATGTAATCTTTGGCTATGTAGAGCCAAGCCGTATGATGACGATGGAGAAAAGTGCAATTGCACTTCGAATGACAAACGGAACCGGACAGTTTATCAAGGACTATATGTTTCCGAAAAGCAAAGAAGATACTGTTTCAACGATCAGTGATCAGCTAGGTGCTTATCGTGAGATTAAGGAACGTGTGGAAGATCTGGAGCAGAGGATTAAAATGCTTGACGAGATCAGTCAGCATAACTTAGCATTGCAGAATGCGAGAGCGGATAAGATTCGTGTGGAACAGATTTTAAAATATATTGAAATTGAAGATTGTAAGGCTCATTTGCAATCGAAAGAAGATGATCTGCAGAGTATTCTCAGTAAAATTCAGGAAAAAGAAGAAACGAGAAAAACATATTTAGCAGAGAAAGATGCTTATACAAAAGAGCAGGTAGAAGTAGAGGCAGAACTGAAAGCAAGCGATTATGGCCAGAAAGAGAAAGAACTAAGTGAGATTGAGAACACAATCATGCTTCTGGCGACGAATTCAGAACAATGGCGGGATATCGTAAAAGGACTTTCAGCGTGGGAAGAAGATGAAGAAGTGAGTGCTTACGTAAGTAATCAAGCTTTGCATCAGATTGACGATATCAGACAAGGTGTAGTTACGGAAACATCGATAGAAAAATTAAAACAATATTTGAATGACGCACTCGACAATATCAATATAGAATTAAGTGAAGTCCGCGAAAGAATCCGTGAGAATCAAAAAGAACTGCAAGAGAAGAAGGAGATGGTGGAAGATCTTAAAAATGACAGAAAACCTTATCGTCCGGAATTGAAGCGTGCAAGACAGGAGCTGCAGACAATGCTCAGCACGCAGTATGGAAGAACAATCCATGTAAATATTTTTGCAGATTTGTTTGATATCATAGATGAAGAGTGGAAAAATGCAATCGAAGGACGTTTGGGACGTGTGAAATATAGTCTTGTGACAGCACCTGCGTATACATTGGACGCAGCAAAAGCATTTCGCCGGATGAAGCAGATAAAGGGAATCGAGGATATTGATCTCATGGACACTGCGGCAATTGTAAGAGACAATCCGAATGCAGGCGAGAATACGCTGTATGAATGTGTGCACACAAAAGAAGCTTATGTGGATACCTGTCTAAAGCGATACTTAGGACGGATTAAGAAATGTGAGACAGTAGAAGAACTTCATGAAACAAGAGATGGTGTCACAAAGGACTGTTATTCTTACAGCAATTATATTTTCAGACATTTAAGAAAGAACGATTATGAAAAATATGCCTGCATCGGAACAAAGGTTTCAAAGGAGAAACTGCTTGAACTGGAAGAAGAGGCCGTGAAATTGAAACGAGAAGTCGAAGAAGACGGACGTGTCGAGACAGCATTGCGTGCTGCACAGAAATTTGAGTGTTTGAATCAGAGCACAGAGCAAATCATACATCTTTCAAAAGCAGCAGAACAGCTTCAGGATTATTATGATAAACAGGAAAGATTACGTCTGGAAGTGGAAGAACTGAAAAGAGGTGACCGGACTGTTGAACTGAAGAAGAAAAAGCAGGAGTTACAGGAACAGCTTGAGAAAAATGCAGAGATTCTGGAAGGAATTCAAAGTGAAGTACTGCAGTATACAAAGACGCAGGGGCAAATCGAAAGTAATATTAAGTCATTTTCAGAAAAGATAAAATTCTTAACAGAAGGATTTGTTGTAAATGAGCAGCTGCAGACGGAAGTCACAGAAGCATTAAAGGCACAGAGTGGAGGTTCATATAAGAAGAAAAAGCTAGATGAAAAAAATAATCTGGAAACGTTAGAGAAGACGGAAAAAGAAGAACTGCAAAGAAGCAGAAACAAGTTCAACAATTGTTATCCGGCCTATGGTTTTACTGGGATAGAACATGAAAATGATGTGTATGACAGAGTGCTGAATCAGTGTCGAAAGGATTTTGAACCGAAATATAAGGATGAATTCCAAAAGCAATACGATCTGGTTTACCATACATTGCGTGAAAATGTGATCGCATCCATTCATGGAGAAATCAAGGCAGCTTACCGACACAGAAAAGAAATTAACCGCTTGCTTGCAAAGATTAAGTTCTCGGACAGCATTTATCAGATTGATATTATACCAGCTCAGAACGAGAACGGACAATTCTATGAGATGCTTATGGCACCGGAACTGGATAGTAAAGTATTTGATGATTATGGTTTTGAAGGACAGTTAAGTCTTGGAGAGGATGAATTTTATCAGAAATATGAAGAAGATATCAAACGACTGACAGAGAAATTCATGCCTCCAAAAGAGGAAGATGCAAGGTTATTAAGCCAGTATCGCCAGCAGATGGAACAATATGTGGATTATCGTAATTATCTTACTTTCAGCATGTATGAAAAGGTTGAAGACGAAAATGGTCTTATTCGAAAAAATGCAGTTGATGATATGGCAGGTCGTGATTCGGGAGGAGAGGGACAGAACCCAAAATATGTAGCATTACTTGCAGGTTTCGCAATGCTCTATATGCAGCAGACGAATCGTGATTCTAAAATCCGGCTGGTACTTCTTGATGAAGCATTTTCAAAGATGGATAAGGAGCGAAGTGAAGTGTGCCTGCATTATGCACGAGAACTGGAACTTCAGTTAATTGTATGTGTGCCGGATGAACGTTTACAATCATTGATTCGGAACGTTGATTGCGTATACGGATTTAGAAGACACCAGAATCAAGTATCTATGATGCATATAGACAAAGGTGATTACCTCAATATGGTTGAGGGAGTAGACCAATAGGGACGGGGTTTGTGGCTTTTTTTGCTCGCAATGTAATCAGAGGGTAGGATATGAAATGGAACGAAGAAAATTTGCCATTAGCAAAATGGTTGATTGATAAGACGGATGGACAGAACTATCGCACCGGAAAGCTTTTGGGAAAGAAGCATCCAAGGGTAGATGGGAATGTTTTGAAAGAAGTAGGTGGCAGAGATGAATTAGTAAGACAGGCGAAAATTTTGGAACGAATTCCTTCGTTGGGTGGAGATGAATATCTGCATTTTGACTGGAGAGAAATGAATACAGATATCACGAAGATTGATTATCGGGTAGAAGTAATTCCAAGATTATGCGAACTGATCGGGATCATTGATCCTAGAGAACGCCAGTTGCGGGCAATTTCAAGAATAGGCAAACTGCAGGAGGATGTATCTGAAAGCTGTCTGTCCACCTATTGTAACTATGTTTTGGAACAGTTGAATAAAGGAAATACGAAAGAATTAGCTAAAGCCGAGGATGAAGAATTCCTAAAGTGTTTGAAAGCATTAGCAGATTTGAAAGAACCGGAGTGGAAACGAGTGTTCAGTTCCAAAGTATTTAAAAAGCAAAAGGATATTACGCCATCTAAAGTGTTCGAACGTATTTATCAAGGTGCAGTTATCGAAGCTTTGAAATACTCTCCTCTGTATGAAGAGGACATGTCAGATGATGAGATACTGGCGGCACATGGAATATTAAGTTACTCTCAGACATTAGAATGGAAAGGTGCCGTAGAGTATTGTCTGATAAATCAAAATGGTATAGTGAGCGAAGAAAAAATAGATACTTCTGCAAACTACTATGGAACTGTGCTCAATGCACAGACATTAGAGCATGCAAGACCAATTTTGAAAAATAGTGTTGAAAAAATCATTGTAATTGAGAATAAAGCAAATTATGAGAGTATGGAATATAATCCCAAGATTTTGTATATCTTTTGTCATGGTTATTTCTCACCAAAAGAAGTTCGTTTTTTGCAAATGCTGATGGAGACAGCGCCGAAAGAGATTCAATGTTATCATTGGGGAGATATGGATTATGGTGGAATACAGATTTATATATATAACGAGAAAAATATTTTTCCAGAGCTGATTCCATGGAAAATGGATGTCGCATCTTATGAAGAAGCATTGAAAAACGGAAAAGGTATTACGCTAAACAGTGGGAAACGGGAAAAGCTAGAAATGTTGAATGCTGGAAAATTAGAAGTTTTGAAGCAATGCATTTTAGAAAATAATATGGAAATTGAACAGGAAATGTTGATATGAAGCAAAGAAGTCAATTGTAATTTACTAAGATATACATTAGTAAATTGTAATTGACTTTTTGCATATTTGTATTTTATTTTTGCTTAAGATTAGAAGGCTGATTGGGGATAGTAAGGAGCTGTTCTCGGATTCGATAAGATTGAACGAATATCGGCAAGCGGAAGCCCGGCATCTCTTAGTTTCCGAATCATGATAAGGTGGGAGACATCATCTTCTGAAAATCGTGATAACCATTTTCCAGGTTTGAAGCTGGTGCCGCTAATCGTCTCTTTCCAACCATTTGCAAATAAAGTAGCTAGGACTTTAAGTTGTATTAAAATGTAGAATATATATATAAAGATTGAAAAATGGAAAGAAAAATTGTATAATTTTACCTATAACAACAAAGGAGGATCTTTGAAATGGATCGTTTGAAAGGGAAAGTGGCTATTATTACAGGAGGTAACTCAGGAGTTGGAGAAGCAACAGCAAAGATGTTCGCCAAAGAAGGCGCAACTGTTGTTATCACAGCGAGAAGAGAGGCTGCACTGGAGAAAGTAGCAGAAGAGATTAAGGCAGCAGGCGGAGAAGTTTATGCTGTTTCAACAGATATCTCGAAGAAAGGAGATCCGGAGCGACTGATGGATCTCGTGATTGAAAAGTATGGCAAGGTAGACATTCTTGTGAATAACGCAGGAATCCTTGAGGAAGGACTGAAACCAATCGATCGATTCTCAGACGAAGATCTTGATCGTATCGTAGAGACGAATGAAAAAGGAACTATGCGCTGCATGCGTGCAGCAGCACAGAAGATGCAGGCAGGAGCATCTATCGTGAATGTTGCTTCTATTGCCGGAGTAAAGGGATGCGGTGGAGCTGCTTATGTAGCATCAAAAGCAGCAATCGTAGGTGTGACAAAGCATACAGCACTTCGTTTCCAGGCAACAGGTATTCGTTGTAATGCAATCTGCCCGGGAAATATTATTACACCAATGACAGCAGGAACAAATCCGGCAGCACTTGATCCGGATATGATTGGTGCGATGTCAACACACAGCAATCTTAGAACACCATCTTGTACAGCCGAAGACGTAGCAAATGTAATTTTGTTCTTTGCAAGTGATGAATCAAAGGCAATTACAGGACAGGCAATTATAACAGATTTTGGAGCTATGCTGTAAGAACATAATATAGTTAAAAAAACAGGAGCAGAGTTTGTTCCTGTTTTTTTACGTGTGCCTTGCGGTGCACGTTTCTAATGGGTGACAAACTTTGCTCAAAGGGGTGTTCATTTTGGAAAATATCCTTTATGCTTAGAGTAAATAAAAAAAGAGTGGTGAGATAAGATGAAAACAAGAGAGGAAGCCGTTGAATATGGACTGACTTTTCCAGACAGCTACGAAGACAGACCATTCAAAGACCAACGATGGCAAGTGATTCGTGTAAAGCCAAGTAAAAAGATATTTTTGTGGATCTATGAAAAAGACGAAAAGATTTGCTTGAATGTAAAGACTGATTTTAGATGGAGAGATTTCTGGCGTGCAGCGTATTCATCGGTAATTCCTGGCTATCATCAGAATAAAGAGCATTGGAATACAATTATTCTGGATGGATCTGTTCCAGACAAGGATATTAAACAGATGATCGGCGAGAGCTATGACCTTGTGACAGACAGCCCTACGAAAAGGATTTATGAGGCTGTGAAAAAGATTCCGAAAGGGCATGTGGCAACTTACAGTCAGGTTGCGAAGATGGCAGGAAATGAAAAGATGTCTAGGGCTGTTGGGAATGCACTTCACAAGAATCCAGATCCGGAGCACATTCCATGTTTCCGTGTCGTGAATGCAAAAGGAGAGCTTGCCGGAGCATTTGCGTTTGGCGGAGCGAATGTGCAGGCAGAACTTTTGAGAGAAGATGGTGTGGAGGTTATAGATGGAAAGGTGGATCTGAAAAAGTATCAGATGTGACTAGCAGGGAAGCCAATAGGGACGGAGTTTCTGGCTCTTTGTTATTGGCTTTAGCCAGGAAAGGTGTTAAAATAATTATAATTATACTGAAAAAAGGAGAGAACGGTTATGGAAATAAAGAAAACAAAAAATGGAAACGAATTGATTTTTGCTATCCAAGGACGATTGGATACAACTACAGCCCCTCAGTTTGAAGCAGAACTGAAACAGAATATAGATGGGGTGGAAATGCTGATATTGGACCTTGTTGATTTGGAATATCTTTCATCCGCAGGACTTCGCGTGCTTCTTACAGCGCAAAAGATAATGAATAAGCAAGGTGAGATGATAGTACGCAATGCAAATGAAACAATTTCTGAGATATTTGAAGTTACTGGATTTTCTGATATTTTAACAATCGAGTAAGACTTCTGCAAAAGAAAAAATGAGGAATAGGATTTTACAGATTAAAGAATTTGTGAGGTGTTTATGGATACAAAATTTGCGAGAGACGCATATAGATATTTTCTGATATGGGGTATTTGTGCGTCCCTTGCAATAACAATTTGTACGATTGTGGATGCGGCTCTTGTAGGCAATCTGGTGGGAGCAGAAGGTCTTGCAGTTGCCAATATTTCTACACCAGTCTTTTTATTGTATGCATTGTTTGGTATTACGATAGGAGTAGGTGCAAATGTACAGATTGGCAGACTTCTGGGAGCATCAGATATTCGTGGTGCAAATCGTGTGTTTCATTCCCAGCTTGGGGTGGGGCTTATTATTGGCGTGTTGTGTCTGTGCCCGATTCTTTTCAAGGATGCATATTTTTCTTTCTTAGGAGTAACTAAGGAACTCTATCCTCTGGCAGAACAGTATCTCACAGTTGTCATGTGGTCAGCTCCTATATTTGTAATGTACCATATTCTGTCGGTATCTGTTCGTACGGACAGTGATCCTAAGCTTGCAGCTGTCGCATCAGCTATCGTAATCCTGACCAATCTTTCTTTGGATCTGTTTTTTATGAAGGTGCTTGGCATAGGGATCATTGGTGCATCTGGATCTCTTTGCATTGCAGAAACATTAGGTGTTCTCGTGTTGTTGATTCATTTTATGAAAAAAGACAGATTATTAAAGCTTCGATTGGTTTGTCCATCAATTTCAGACGTTTGGAAATTTGTATACAATGGGTTTGGTATGGGGTCTGCAAATATTTTCGGTGCGGTTGTTATGCTTGTGTTCAATACACTGCTTCTTAGATATGGTGGTGAATCAGGAGCAATTTATGTCGCCATTTATGGCGTAATTTATACGGTTAGCACAATTCCGGCAGGCATATTTGAAGGAGCATCGGGAGCACTCTCAACGGTAACGTCATTTTTCGTGGGTGAATCGGATGTGGATGGTATTTTTATTGTACTTAGAAAAGCATTGACGGTTGCTGTTTTCGGTGGCTGTGTTCTTGCAACCTTATGTGCAGTATTTTCAAATCTTATTTTAAAATTTTTCGGCATCAGGGACATAAGTGCTGTTGAAAATGCTTCTATGGCAATGAAATTATTTGCACTTAGTATGATATTTATGGGAATTAATATGATCATTACAGCGTTCTGGCAATCCATTGAAAGAGCAAAACTTGCGGGGGCAATGTCCGTGCTCCGAAATTGCTTCCTGTTGCTTGCGATTGGTACAATATTGATTCCAAGAGAAACTATTGTCGGTCTTTCTGCTTCTTATGTATGTACAGAAATTTTTTGCACATTGGGCATTGTTATTGTATATATATTCCATTCATCTAAGAAATATGTGTCAGAAAAATACGGAATAACAGGGAAATGTATGGAGTGTAGTTATCGTATAGAGACGGAAAGCATGACACAGATAGCCGAAGACCTTGAACGGATTTGTGAGGAATGGGGAATCGGAATAAAGCAGGCATTTGTTATCAATTTTATTTGTGAAGAGCTTTTGCTAAATATCATTAAATATGGATTTAGTAATAGAAGTGCGTCGAACAAGGAGTATTATATTTCAATCAAACTGCTGGAAAAGGACGGCGACTATATTCTTCGTATCCGTGACAATGTCAGTCTGTATAATCCTTTTGAGTCCGATGGGGATGAGATAGATTCCGGCGTATTAAAGCTTATTCAAAAGAAAACAAAATACTGCGATTATCAGCGGAAAATGATATTTAACAACTTATATTTGATTATTTAAGGAGAAACAGCAGTGCAAAATCAACTTGTTTTTCAGGAAAAAACAGAAATAGAAAGACTGCGTATTCAAAATAACCTCTTGGCGTGCTATGAGACTCCTGTTTTTAAGCAGATTTTTTCTGAAAAACAAAATTTAGCTGTACTTGATATCGGATGTAACGATGGAATAAAAACAGTGGAACGTTTTTCTTCGGGGGCAGTATCACGTGTGATTGGACTGGAATATAATGAGAAACTTGCCACAAAAGCGCAACAATCCTATGGTGATGAAAAATTTTCGTTCTATGCGTTTGATGTGGAAGCAGATGATTTTACAGAAAAACTCCGTGCCATAATGAAGACAGAACAGATAGATGGATTTGATGTGATTTATCTTTCATTTGTTTTAATGCACTTATGCGATGTGAATAAATTACTTGTATCCATTCGTCCATTTCTGAAAACAGAAGGGAAATTAGTTATTATCGAGGCAAATGATTCGGCTTTCTATTTGAGCCATGATAAACAAGGGCTGTTGGGCGAGTTTTTGGAAATGTTGAGGAAGGATAAATATTCAGGCAACCGTGAGGTCGGGGCAAGTATTTGCAGCATACTTCCGGAGTGTGGATATGAAAATATCTGTGTCTGGCAGGATTGTGTTTCGGCATCGGGAAGAGAACGTGAAAAGAAAAAAGCAATCTTTACCACTTTTTTTAGCTATCTCTCGGAGGATGTATTGTTACTTTTAGAGTCAGAGCCGGATAATGAAGAATATAAATCGTGGGCAGAATGGCTGGATTGTCATTATAAGACTTTAAAACGTCTAATTCTGCAGAAGAAATCAACAATCTCTATGGGAATAAAAATATTGACTTGCACGAAAGGCGGTGAATAATGTATACAATTACTCTTGAAAATGGAATGAGATTTTATCTTAGACCACTGAAAAAAGAAGAAGTCGGGGAAGCGAGTTTTTTGAGCGATGAATGTGTGGGAAAGAATCTTTATCCAACAGAGGAAATTGCTGCAACGCTTAATGATCAAGAAAAGTTTTTCTATTTACTGAAAAATGAAAAGGATGAAACAATTGGGTATATTTATTATTTTCTTACAAATGAAGAAGAGATAGCAAAATACTCAAAATTAGATATAAATGTATTCCGTAAGGTATATTCCGATTCCAATAAAAAAGTGGGAAAGATACAGTCTGTAGGAATCAAGAAGGAGTATCGGGGGAATGAGCTTGCGGTAGAAATGATGCAGTTTATTTTGAAGGAAATGAAAACGCTTGGTATAGACATTACTTTCATTGTCTGCTGGAAACCTGGGGGATTCCTCCCATTAGGGAAAACACTTGCAAAGTGTCAGTTCAACTATTTAACGGAAACGAAAAAAATTTGGTATGATGATATAGAATTAATCTGTCCTCATTGCAAAGGAAGATGCAGCTGCGATGCGGAAATTTATTACAAATTACTTTAGGAGGGATGAGGATGAAAATTAAACTTTTGCCCAAATTTATCATTTCACTTGGGATTGTAGGCTTGATACTTACAATTGCGACATCACTCTTTAGTTATGCGACATCGAAATCCTACCTTGAGGAAATGTGTGCGAATCGTGTGATGACAAACTGTAATGCGATAGCTGCGATGATTAATGTGGAAGATGTAAAAACAATTCTTTCGGATGGAGGAAATCAGACGCCAGAGTATCAGAAAATGTGCAAACTTTTCAACCAGCTGAAAAAAGATGGTAATGTTACGTTTCTTTCGCTTGTAGTTCCGGATGAAGATAGTGTTTGTTTTTATATTGACGCTATGGTCGAAGAAATGGGAGATGATCCTGCAAACCAGATTTCTTACGGAAGCGATATCCTTTATGTTGATGCGGCGAATCCGGATGACCCGGCAGATATGGAGAAGTATATTACCATTTGGCAAAGATATTCGGAGAATAAGGGACTTGATAAACCCCTTGTCACGGATAATGATTATGGATACAACTACACAGGGGTATCGGTTATCCTTGATGAATCGGGAAATGCAATCGCAGAAATCCAGTATATACTTGATATGAGCGAAGTAAGGGCATACTTAATTTCTGTGCTGACCAATATGCTGTTAATTTCTTTTGCAATTATTGGGTTGACCATTGTCGCTTACATTTTCTTCGTCAGAAAGATGGTGACAAAACCGATTGGAAAGCTTACCGATTTTACACAGGAAATCACAGAGACGAACAATTTTGAAAATCAGCGTATAGAAATCAAGACCGGAGATGAGATAGAGTCTTTGAGTGATTCGTTTAATTTCATGTTGGAGGAAATTCAAAATTACATATCAAATCTCTCAAAAATAACTGCTGAGAAGGAACGTATCGGAGCGGAATTAGATGTTGCAAAACATATTCAGGAGTCCATGCTTCCATGTATTTTCCCGGCATTTCCTGATCGGCATGAATTTGATATTTTTGCATCTATGACTCCTGCAAAAGAAGTCGGCGGTGATTTTTATGATTTCTTCTTGGTGGATGACGATCATTTAGCAATGGTAATGGCAGATGTATCTGGCAAAGGTGTCCCGGCGGCAATGTTTATGATGATTTCAAAAACGTTGATTAAATCAGCGACACAGAGCGGATTGTCTCCGAAAGCAGTGTTAGAAAAAGTGAATAACCAGCTTTGCGAAAATAACGATGCTGAAATGTTTGTAACCGTCTGGCTTGGCATTCTGGAAATATCTACCGGAAAAATGATATGTGCAAATGCGGGGCACGAATATCCGGTGATTATGCGTAAAGACGGAGAATTTGAACTTTATAAAGACAAACATGGATTTGTACTGGCCGGTATGGAAGATATTCGATATAAAGAATATGAGCTGGAAATGAATGCAGGTGACAGGCTCTTTGTTTATACGGATGGTGTGCCGGAAGCAATCAATTTGTCCAACACGCTATATGGAACGGACAGAATGGTAGCTGCTCTTAATACAGCTAAAACAGGCTCATGCAGTCAGCTGTTAGAAGCAGTACATCAAGATGTAAAATCTTTTGCCGGCGAGGCCGAACAATTTGATGATATTACCATGCTGTGTCTCGAAATAAAAAATACATTGCCGGATTTGAAAGAAATCAAAATTGAACCATCTTTGGACAAACTGCCGGAGGTGACAGAGTTTTTTGACAGAATTCTTTCCGAGGCAGAAGTACCGGCAAAAACAGTTTTGCAGATCAATGTAGTTGTGGATGAAATTTTATCTAATATTATTTATTATAGTGGCGCAACCAGCGTTAAGGCCGGATGTGCTTCGACAAATGATCAGGTGATCTTGCAGTTTACGGATAATGGACGCCCATATGATCCTAGAGAAAAAGCAGATCCGGATATTAGCTTACCGCTGGAAGAACGTGAAATCGGCGGTCTTGGAATCTTTATGGTGAAAAAGATAATGGATGAAATTTCTTATGAGTACAAAGATGGTCAAAACATTTTGACGCTCTTCAAGAGGTAGGGAGCCAACGGGGACGGGGTTAGTGGCTTTTTCGGTATGCCGAAAAAGCCACTAACCCCGTCCCCGTTGGCT
>OLGY01001143.1_pt1 | contig 14530 bp, 9 predicted proteins | sample 1605951 | NCBI WGS metagenome assembly OLGY01 (sample SAMN03283280) | human gut metagenome | biome: human-associated habitat; material: feces | host: Homo sapiens | place: Peru | collected 2012
TTCAGCTGGGAAGTAACAGCCAGGGCACTACAGATACCAAGCACCTGGACGAGGACAGGGTTGTCACCGTTCAGCGGCTTGATGAATACCTCTTTATTTTGTTTACTAAATAACATAATGATATTTTTTAGTGAAGAGTGAAGAACGAAGAGTGAAGAATTCTATAGTCTTACAACTACAGCTTCACCTATTCGCATCTTCATCAAACAAAGCATTTGAATTCTTCGTTCTTCACTCTTCGTTCTTCACTTACTTAATGAATTTAGCCAGACCTTCCTTGAGCATAGCATCCACACCGTCGGATGTCAATGTAGCACCAGTAACGGCATCCACATTGTTAGGGTCGCCGACAGGAGCATCTTTCTCTACACCGAGTGCAATGCCCTCTACTCCGTCCTTGTGAATCTTCTTGCCCTGGAATTTCTGCTGCCACTTCAGGTTGTCCTTGATCTCAGCACCGAGTCCGGCTGTCTCGCCTTCGTGGTTGAAATATACACCATAGATGGTGTTGTTGTCAGCATCTACAGCGATGAAGCCAGAGATGCCACCCCAAAGACCCATACCCTTAACAGAGTAAACCGTCTTCTTCTGACCATCTACCACGCACTCGTAATACTTCATGCCGTCCTTCTCCAACTCTGCCTTTACTACCTCTTTATATTTGGCAGCCGCAGTCTCGTTGTCGAGGTCGCGAAGGTTGAGCGAGTTGAGAATCTGCTTCTGAGTATCAAGTGCTACGTTAGCACCCTGTGTTGCCTTCAGCGAAGAAGACACGAACGCGAGCAGGAATGCCACGATTACCACGATGATAACCGAATAGATAATAGTATAGCTATTTGAATTTGTCTTCATATCTACATTCCTCCTTTTTTATTTAATAGCACGTTTAGCACGGCGAGAGATGTTGCTCTGCACCACACAATAGTCGATGAGAGGAGCAAACATATTGCCGAAGAAGATAGCGAGCATCATGCCCTCAGGATAACCTGGGTTCATCACACGCACGATGACGGCGATGGCACCGATAAAGAATCCATAGATGTACTTACCCTTCTCTGTGCGAGCAGAGGTAACAGGGTCGGTAGCCATGAAGACAGCACCGAAGCAGAAACCTCCGAGAATGATGTGCTCGTACCAAGCGATAGGCGTCATATCCAAAGCCTGGAAGATAAGCGCCATCACAATGCCACCTGCGAATACGCTGCCCATGGTCTTCCAAGAAGCAATACCAGTCCAGAGCAGGATGACTGCACCGATGGCGATAGCGATGACCGAAGTTTCACCAATACAACCTGGTATGAAACCAGTAATAGCATCACAGAGACTTGCTGTAGGCATATTGCCCTGTGCCAACTGTCCGAGCGGAGTAGCCGCTGTGAATCCGTCTGCCAAGGTGTTGCCGAGACCGAAGATGGCATCCTTGGCAATCCAAACCTTATCACCACTCATAGCCAATGGATATGAGAAGAAGAGGAACATACGGGCACCTACAGCCACATTGAAGATGTTCATACCTGTACCACCGAAAATCTCCTTGCAGAAAATAACTGCGAAGGCGCAAGCCAAGGCAAGCATCCACAGCGGTGTAGAGATAGGCACGATGAGCGGAATGATGATACCACTGACGAGGTAACCCTCCTGAATTTCCTCGTGTTTCCACTGAGCCCAGGCAAACTCGATGCCGAGACCCACGATGTAGCTCACCAAGAGTTTAGGCAATACTGCCAAGAAACCAAAGGCGAAGACCTCAAAGAAAGAGGCGTTAGCCAAGTTACCAGCAGCCAAAAAGTTCTGGTAACCCACATTATACATACCGAAGAGCAAAGCAGGAATCAAGGCGATTACCACAAAGCTCATGATGCGCTTCGAGTCGATAGCGTCGTGAATGTGAGCTCCACTCTTCGCTGTCGTGTTAGGCACGTACAGGAAGCTCTCGAAGCCATCAAAGACACTCTCGAAGGCATGCAGCTTACCTCCCTTTTGGAAGTTGGGCTTTATCTTGTTGAGATAATTTCTTAATGCACTCATTATTTCATTGTTATTTAAAAATTAGTATTGTAGGAGTTCATCACCAGGAAGAATACCTGAAGCTAACGACTCCTGCCACCTAACTTCATTTAAGCATTCTCTTTACGCAAGGTGTTGAGTCCGTCGCGCACTATCTTCTGCAGTTCAAGCTTTGAGCTGTCCACAAACTCAGCTACGGCAAAGTCCTCAGGACTAACCTCATAAATACCAAGTTGCTCCTGCTTGTCGATATCGCCAGCAATGATAGCCTTGATGAGGTATTCGCCAAAGATGTCCATTGGCAGCACCTTGTCATACTCACCACTCATAATCATGTGGCGCTCACCACCCTTGATACGCGCATCCAGATTATATTCCTTCTTCTTACCAAAAAGCCAAGAGAAATAAGAGCGCGAAGTAGAGAACTGATTGGTGCGTGGAAGAATCCAGCCCAGCATCTCGTCTCTGTCGTCACCTTCAGGAATGGCAGTAATCTCCGAGGTATGTGCTCCCACAAAGCCCTCGAGCTGAGTCTGCTTACCAGTAAGAGGATTACCATTAATGAGGCGCACGTGAGCTGTCGCTTTCAGCTGGTCAGCCACAAAAGTATTCAATGGTGCACCTACCAATACCTCAGCATAGCCAGGAGTCTTGATCTCGCTACCTGCAACAGCCACCTTCTTGCGAAGATCTACCTTACCCGTAAGGAACAGACGTCCAAAGAAGATAACCGCTGATGGGTCAACCGTCCATACCACCTCACCCTTGTTGACAGGGTCGATGTGATTAACCTGAACACCTACGTTGCCTGCAGGACAAGGACCATCCACCACGTTGATGTCAACATTCTTAGCCTCTTCCAAAGCTTTAGCATGCTGATGGACGCCTACACCCAAATAGGTTTTAGCCATCTTGCTCAGTGCAGTCAAGCCCACTTGGAAAGCCTCTTCATTGTCCTCGAGTTCCTTCTCGAAGTCAGCAGCCAGTGGCATGTCTCTGAGTGCAGAAACAAAAATTGCCTTAGGCTTGGTGTCTGGAGTTGTGGACACAGCATAAGGCAACTGATTGATGTATCCGAAGAGTCCTGCCTCCAGCAAAGCTGCTTTAACGGCCTCTCCATCCAATACATCCACATTCTTTTTACCAAAATCGGTAGCTGTCTGCTCAGCGTCGGCTTTCACCTTCACGCAGAGCACCTTTCTGCGCTCACCTCTCTCAATAGCGGTTACAGTGCCGCTAACAGGCGAGGCAAACAGAACCTCTGGGCATACCTTGTTGACAAACAACGCATCTCCCGAATTGACATGATCACCCTCTTTGACAACGACCTTAGGTGTCACTCCTACAAAAGCATCAGGCACAAGTGCATATTCCTCTGCCTTTTTCACTTGTAGCGTTACTTCCTTGGAGGCCTTGCCTGTCAAGTTGATGTCCAGTCCTTTACGTAACTTGATTACATCTGCCATAACTACATAAACATTTTTATATTTAATAAATTTGATATTTTTCGCTAATATCTTCTTTCCCACATGTGTCTGCTTATACATTCACTTCCTTCGTTTACAAAGTGATGGGGTTGTTTAACTGATTTTCTTTTAAAAGTGCTGAAACGTGGTGCAAAAATAGTAAAAAAAAGTCACAAGGAAAAGAAAAACTAAGTATTTATTCGATTTTGAGATAAAAATAATGTAATTTTGTAGCAATTTTCAAAAAATATTCACAACTGAAGAAGTTCAAACATATCTGCAACAGCATCATCTGGACGCTCATTGCCCTCTATTTGGTGCTCATCGTACTGCTGCATGTGCCATCAGTACAATCATTCTTGGGTAAAAAAGTTTCGGATGCGCTTGCCCAGAAGTTTGGAACCCGTGTCGAGGTAGGCAGCATCAACTTAGGTTTCTTCAATCGTGTCATTGTCGACGATGTAATGATGTACGATCAGCAGGGAGACAGTCTGATCTATGCCAGCCGTCTGTCGGCCAAGCTCGACTATATGGCGGTAGCGCAAGGACGCATCTCTGTATCCTCGGCACAGATTTTCGGTCTGCGTGCCAATCTCTATAAACAAACAGCAAAGAGCAAACCCAATTTTCAGTTTGTGCTCGACTCGTTGGCATCCAAAGACACCACGCAGCACAAACCACTCGACCTGCACATCGGAAGTCTTATCTTGCGCCGCGGTGCCATCGCTTACAACCAGCGTGACGTAGCACCACGTAGTGGCGTATTTTCTCCCCAACACATCCAGGTTAGTGAATTATCATCTCACATCTTATTAAACCGTATAACCGACAACAGCATCGACCTAACAATCAAGAAGTTGGCTTTCAAGGACGAATCAGGTTTTAAGCTTCAATCACTTCACTTCAAGTTGCAGGCCGATCGCCAAAAGGCTGTCTTACGCGAGTTTAAGCTCCTCATGCCTCGAAGCGAGTTGGTGCTTGCCGACCTCAAAGCCACTTATCGCATGGAAGGCAAGAAGTTCGATGCCCAAAGTCTACGCTTCGAGGGCGGCATTGAGCAATCCAAACTCACGTTTGCCGACATTGCCAGTATCGTCCCCGCCTTCCGTGAGTTTGACGACGCCCTGTACCTCAACTCACGTTTTAAGGGCACAGCCCATTCGATAAACATCCAATCGCTCAACTTACATACGGGTAGCGGAAGTGTGAATCTGCAAGCTCGTGGAAGCTATAATAAGTCGGGCAGAAATCCTTCTTGGAATGTCGACATCGACAATCTCAATATCACGGGTGCAGGTGTGGAGTTCTTGGCCGACAACCTTGGCAATAAGGTGAAGATTCCTCAGGAAGTGCTACGCTTAGGCACCATCCACCTCAAAGGTAAAGCCAAAGGCTACGATAACCTTATCGCAGCGCAGGGCATTGTAGAAACCGATGCTGGTAACGTAACACTAAGAGCGCATAAGAAAGGACAACAGATAGAAGCGTCTGTCGACACCAAAGGTGTCAACATCGGACGCATACTCGACAATCGTCAGTTGGGCAACGTCGTGGCATCCATAGATGTCAACGGCACACTGAACCATCTCTATGCTAAAGGAAAGATAGCACGCTTTGACTATGGCAACTACCCATTCCGCGACATCGTGATAGACGGTAACTACGACCGCCACACCCTCCAGGGTATGGCTTCAATAGCCGACCCCAACATCAGTCTTTCTGCCAAGGGCGACTATGCCCCTGCCTCTCGTCGCTATGCACTTGATGCACGCATCAACCATCTGTGTCCAAACGTATTGGGTATGAAGACACACGACCCCTCGTGCAGTCTCGACAACGTGAGCATCAGTGCCAACAACAAGGACAAGGAAGGTCACCTCGATGTAGAAGCGCCCTTCATGAGCCTCTATGCCAGAGGACAGTATGACCTGGCTACAATCTATAACAGCATCATCCGCACCATATCCGACAAACTGCCTACACTGCCTGGCATCAACCATCATGCGGTACGTGGCAACAACGACTTCACTCTGCAGGCCAACATCACGTCGGCTGACGTGTTGAAGCAACTATTCGGTTTACCTCTCGAACTCGAGATGCCTGTACACATCAATGGCAACATCTCTGATGCAGCGAAGGATGTCAACCTCTATATTAGCGCTCCTCATTTCAGCTGGGGCGAAAAAGCATTTCATGATGCCAATATAGAACTCAACACCATCGGCGACTCACTACGCATGGAAGCACGCTTCTCGCAGGGCAAGCCCTACCAGAAAGCGCCTATCTACCGACTCAGAGCAGCTGCTGCCGACAACACGCTATCCACCCTACTCTACTATGCTAACCAGTCGAGCAAACTTCCCATCACAGGAAAGATAGATGCAAAGACTCAATTCTTTAGTGCCGAGAATGGGGCTACAGGAGTTCATGTTAAGGTAAATCCTTCAGAAATCATGCTTGGCGAGAAGAAGTGGCGTGTAAATCCTGCCAACATCTTATACAGAAAGAACGAACTTACCGTCGACATGCTTAACTTCACGCATGGCGACCAACACATCATCATCAACGGAAAAGCGACACCACAGCCCTCCGACTCTATCGTGGCTGACCTCAAGGATGTAGACGTGGCTTACATTCTCAACCTCGTCAATTTCCACTCTGTCGACTTTGCAGGAAAGGCATCAGGCAAGGCCGTGATGAAGTCTATCTTCCAGACTCCTGAGGCTTATGCCAACCTCGACGTCAAGGATTTTGTCTTCGAGAACGGACCTTTAGGAACACTTCATGCCAACGCAGCCTACGACAACCAGGAAGGACAAATCAATATCGATGCAACAGCAGAAGATGGCGCCGAACACCTAACCGTCATCAATGGTTACGTGTCGCCGAAACGCAACTACATCGACCTGGGCATTGAGGCACACAACACCAGTCTGAAGTTTATGGAGAACTTCTGTGGTAGCTTTATGAACAACGTAGAGGCATGGTGCAATGGTAAACTCAACGTCGTAGGCGACCTGAAGAGCATCAACCTTGTGGGCGATGTCGTGGCTCATGGCAAGATGCACATGAAGCAGTTGGGCACCGACTATACCTTCAATCACCTGCGTGCTCACGCCATCCCCGACGACATACAGTTTGAGGGCGACTCCATCTACGACAGCCACTACACGGGCAAGCACAGTCACTTTGCGCTCGTTAGGGGTGGCATACATCATCAACACCTCACACGACTGAGCTATGACCTCGACATCGATGCCAACAACTTCTTAGGCTTCGACACGCACGAGTTTGGCGACGACACCTTCTATGGAACAGTCTTCGCCACAGGCACCGTAGGCATCCATGGAAAGAGTGGCGAAACCATCATCGACATCGATGCCACTCCAGAGCCACACTCTATCTTCGTCTACAACGTGGCAAGCCCAGATGCCATCAGCACCAGTAGTTTCATTCATTGGAACGACGCTACACCTTTTATATATAAGTCCTACATCCCTCTGTCAGGGGGCGACAAAGCTAAGAAAGACGACGACGTCGACTTTGCATCTGATATGCGCATCAATTTCCTGGTCAACACCAACCCCAACCTTACCCTCAAACTCATGATGGATGAGCAAACGGGCGACTATATCACACTCAACGGCAATGGTGTGATACGTGCCAACTACTTCAACAAAGGAGGTCTTGATATGTTTGGCAACTATGTGGTCGACCACGGACAATATAAACTCACCATACAAAGCATCATCAAGAAAGACTTTGAGTTTATGCCAGGCGGAACAATTGCCTTTGGGGGCGATCCTTACAATGCTCCTCTCAACCTGCAGGCCAAATACACTGTTAATGGTGTACCGCTAAGCGACCTGAACATCGGACGTTCCTTCTCGAGCAATAACATACGAGTAGACTGTCTGATGGACATCACTGGAACTCCTGGTGCTCCTAAGGTTGATTTCTCCATGGACCTTCCTACGGTCAATACCGATGCAAAGCAGATGATCTACTCCATCATCAACTCGCAGGAGGAGATGAATCAGCAGGTGCTCTATCTCTTGGGCATCGGACGATTCTATACGCAAACCAAGAACAACCAAGCCAGCGAGGAAGCCACGCAGAGCCAGACTTCCTTGGCGATGCAGAGCTTGTTGAGCGGCACGATCTCGCAACAAATCAACAACGTGCTTTCAAGTTTCGTCAACAGCAACAACTGGAACTTCGGTGCCAACATCTCTACAGGCGACGAGGGCTTCAATAATGCTGAGTACGAAGGCATCTTGAGTGGAAGACTGCTCAACAATCGTCTGCTCTTCAATGGCCAGTTCGGTTATCGTGATAACGCCAATGCCACACAGAGTTTCATCGGTGACTTCGACTTGCGTTACCTCATCTTCCCTAACGGTAACCTTTCTATTCATGTATACAATCAGACCAACGACCGTTACTTCACACGTAACAGTCTTAACACTCAGGGCGTGGGTCTCATCATGAAGAAAGACTTCACCAACCTCCGCGACCTGCTCGGCATTGGAAGAAAGAAACAAAAACAAGACAGAAAACAACAAAACAAAAAGAAAAAATAACTGGAGGCTATCTGGTGTTTTTCTAAGAGAGCAAGAGGTTTCTCTTTTGATTATGGAGCTAAGGAGAAACCAGCAATTGCTGATGAGCGAACTTTACTGGGGAGAGCGGAGGCTTTTAATATTTAATGTTGTTAAACAACCACTGGGGAGGGCGCGGCATCTTGCCCGCCCGTAAACAACAAGAACTGCCAATAAAAAAAATAACCAGGATTACTGAAGTTTCACATACACGGAAGTTATAGTAGTTAAATAAGTTATCACTCCCTTCGGTCGTTAGAAGTTATAGCCAATAGCCTTTTTGGTTGTATCTTTAGCTATAAAGCATATGGCTCTAACTTCTTTATTTTTTTTAAACTTCCCCATTTGCGAAAGTTGAACAGGATTATTTAAGTAGGATGATATTGGGCGGGCAAGATGCCACGCCCTCCCCAGTAGAGTTCGTCATTATCACTATCTCACAACGACTTTCTGCACATATGTCTGTTTACCATCCGAGATACGGAGGATGTAGACACCCTTGTTTTGTCCAGCAGCTGAGATAGTGATAGTATTACCTGGCTGTTGAACCGAAGCTACGAGATGGCCATGCGAGGTATAGAGCGCAGCCGACATAGCCACAGCCCCAGCCGTATAAGCCTCGAAGGTATAGCCATTGACAGCACGAATCATGAAATCCTTACCCTTCTCTATCTTGGCAAGCCCCGAAGCCTTGTTGTCGAGGATGAGTTTCAAGCCCTTGTAAGCATCCACCTTTCCGCTACCCGCCTGGTTGCCATCCCCCGCCTGGGTATAATGATTATTGGTAGTACAGAAGTCGTCAGAGAGAGCTGTCTTCTGAGCGATCTCCCTGATCTGGGTATGCGTCAGCTTAGGATCGGCCTCAAGCCAAAGGGCACAAACACCACTCATATAAGGCGTAGCCATCGATGTGCCACTCATCTGTCCGAACTCATACATTTTGCCAGCCACAGTTTCCTGTTGCATTACCTCTTCTTCATTATTTACCGTATAGCGGCTGTAGCTCGACTGCACAAACAGTCCAGGAGCACACACATGAGGAAGCTCTCTTCCGTCAGCCAGTTTGCCATAACTTGAGAAGAAAGCGATGTCGCCCACCTTGTTGCCATATTTCACATTACCGAAGTTCTCATACACGCCATAAGTGCTTCCATCTATCGCTTGATAACTTTTCACGGTGTTGTAAGCTCCCACAACGATGGGTTCTGTGCCGCAGGCGATGCTATTGATCGTACCATCATGAGTGATGTCTTTGCCGCATCCAGGCACTTCGGTATCAAACATAGAATTACTCTCTAAGTAACTGGCAATAGTCTGTCCTGCCTTGCCTCTTACCACATATCCTAAAGCACAGTTATCCTTGATGAAAGTGATGTCGGAGATGTTTAAGAAATAGCCCTTCATGCCATTACTTATATTCTCGGCTGTAACTGAAACTTTTCCTTTGAAATAACTATTAGTATATGTATATTCTTTACCATTAGGATTTGTACTGTTTACGAAACGCCAGGTTTTGCTGATGGTACCCTTATTGACATTGTAGAGCACCACATCAATTTCCACCTGTTGCTCAGGATTTGTCACGGTGAAATAGTTGTAGATGTCGGTAACATCCATCTCACCATCGCCATCAAGATCTGTAACGAAAGCCGCTTTCATCGTCTCACCGGTAGTACCAGTAAAGGTGCGTCGCTGCACGATGTCGTAGTCAGCTTCATTACCCGCAGCAATACAATTCACGACATCATATTTCTTGATAAACTCATCCATAAAAGCCACCTCAGGGTCGGTCGTATCATGCGATCCTGCATTAGCACCATACGACATGTTCACCACCAAACGCTTTCCGCCATTTTCCTTACACCAGTTCACCATTTTGTCAAACATCTCATAGTCTGACTCATAGTAAGGAATGGGGCCCATCAAGAGGTCGGCCTCGGGTGCCACACCTTTTATCTGGAAGGAACTGCCCTGATAGTTGCCGGCCGCCATACCACTCACGTGCGTGGCGTGCGTCTCCTCCTTGTCGTCTGTCTGATAAGCTGCAATCTGTTCGGCCGTAGTGAGATAAGTCAGATTGTCACCCTCTTTAGCCGCATAGCCTATCATCTTGAAACGACTCTTGCCTTGAGCATCCAGAAACATGATGTGATTAGGATCGAAACCACCATCAAGCACGCCAATAGCTACGCCTTTGCCCGTGTAAGGCTGCGTCAGCCCAGTGCCCAAGTGTATCTTGTCTACTCCTGTCGAAGCATGCGCCTTACTGAGGAGCATTCGCTTTCTGCGCTTGGCAAAGCTGATGGTCACAACGTCGCTACGTTCTGCCAGTTGCTCCAGCTGTTCCAGAGACATGGAAACGATGGCGAAATGATTGACCGCAGATGTCACCGTGATGCCGTCGGCAGACAAGATGGCTGCATCTGTTCCTGGCGTCATCCTGACGATGGCACGCAGTGTGCGATTGTCCATTTGTTTTTGGAGCGCCTTCAACTTGCTGCCTGTAGCCTTACTTTGTGCCACAGCTTTTTCTTCCTGTGTCTGCAACTTAGCAAGTTCTATCTTGCTCATCGCATTAATCTTGCTGTTCTTCTTCAGCTGTTCATAATCGATAGCCATAGCTCCCTGTGACAAGAGTACGGCGCAAATGAGTAAGTAAATTTTCTTCATACGATAATTATTAATTATTAGCACTAAACCTCTGTGCCCCCATAGTATGTGTACACGTTAACATAGGAAGGGCCATTAAAGATTGCAAATATATGCATTTTTATTTAAATTTCATAATCTTTTCTGTGAAAAAAACAATAAGATATGAATTTTAAAAGGTCTATAAGTCACAATCATTAGTGGCTTATAGACCTATTTTATTTGCTTAAATTATGTTCTGCTCAACTTTCAGCCCTTTGAGAATGCTGCATTATTTTTTTTTCAAACTACTTATAAATCAGATAGTTTCTGACATAACTGAAGATGGCCCATATTGATACGAAGATAGCAACGAACATCAAGATGATAAGACCTATCGCCAGGAACACGAGATGCTGAGTGTGATCCTTGTCGACATCCTTCGAACCATCAGTATATTTGGTAATTGTCGTAACAGTCTGTGCGCTACCGATGAATGCAAACACACCGGCTATCAGACCTCCGAAGAAACTCTTGTTGTCCTTGCCTTTAATCACAATCTTATTGAGCATAAAGGTAGGTGTAAGACTTGCCATATAGTATATACCTAAGCTGACAATGAAGAAAGGCATCACAGAGATAGAGCCTGCGAAATAGGCCATCAATCCTGCAACAACGAGAGTCAATACGATGAGCTTTATAGAGCCGTTGAACTGGCGTTTCCAGTTTGCCTCCAACACCTCGATACTTTCGTTGATACGATTGATCGCATCCTCGTCGGTAGGTTTCAAATTGATGGCCTCCATCAGGTATCTTTCAGCATCGTCCATATTTTCTTTAGATATAGGCAAGAATTGATCTTGCTCGTAAGTCCATCCGTCTGTCATCTTTTCTAAGCAACTGATGATACGCATGTCGTCTGCATTGGTCGAGTTCTCCGGCAGTCCAGCTTCTTTGCGTGCAGCTATCATGTCGGCTTGTGTATAACCTTCCACCTTATATGGACGTCGACGTATGAACAACTCGAATACCATGTGGCCTATCATGGCGACATACAGTATTCCAAACACAATCATCATTAAGGTTTCTTTCCAATCGCTGCCTCCATGACTATTGCTGCCGTCACTCTGTACGTCAGTTTCTGCGAATATTGAGTCCGATCCGTCATACACAGGTCCGTCAGGGTCACCTTCTTCTATAGTTTCAGCCTGTTCGTTTTCTGCAGTAAGTTTGAAATCTGATCCTTCTTCATTTCTCAGCTGCTCCAGAGTCAGTTCATGATCCATTACTGTTCCGTCAAGACCTTTAAGTGCCGCATTATCGGTTTCTTCGATAACACTGATCGTCAATTGGTTATTCTTATAATTTAACCTCAGTGGAATCTTAGGTTCTTGTTCATTAATAACCGACTGAAGTGTAATTTCCAGATAATCATCATTATCTACCAATCCCGCGATAAGATACCCATTGTCTTGTCCATCTTCAAATTGTCCGATGACTAAATATCCAAAGCAAGGTATTTGTTCTGAAGACGGATATGGGTTATACTTCTCGCTGCTATCGTCTACGACGTAAAGTTCCAGGTTCTTATCGGTGCTTCCAACCCATTTACCATACAAATCGCTTCCGGCAAAAGCAAATTTAGAAATCAGCACCATGGCTGCTATGAACAGAAAACGCAACAAACTGGTGTTTGTGTTAATAATAGTTTTTTTCATCATTAGTGTTAGGTTTAATAGATTTGGTCTGCAGGCCTCCGACAAACCGTTATTCTTACGTTTACTTATACCTACATATAACAAAAACGAGGGCCTTCACCTTTGGTTTATGTCATTAAAAGAGATAGACTTGCGAATATTTTGCATGACCATCAACCACGAAATGACGTTTTTATCATCATGTAAGTGTCTTTCCCCAAATAACAGATAATAGGTTTTAAAAAACATATACTATTGGTAGACACTGCAAAAATAAGATTATTTTTTTATATCTTTTCTCTACATACTATTAATTAATGTTAATCCAATCAAAAAACAGATGCACCATTCAGTTCCCCACCATAGGGCATTCTCTATGTGGGTCGATAAAAAAAGGCAGTTGCAAGCACCATAGCCTGCAACTGCCTTTCGTATTTTGTAAAATTAATAACTTATTTTAGTTCCATATTACTCACCGAGATGCATCTTTTTGTTGATTACTACAATCTCAGCAAATGTGATAGCTAAAACTACCAATGTCATTCCAAAAATCATCATAATTGTTACCCTTTTTTTACTTTAATTATTGTTATTCAATCTTTTCAAGTGCAAAGTTAATACCTTTTTGTGTTCGCACACAACATTTCTGTCTTTTTCTTCTTAAAAGGCTTGAAAAATTGATTTCTGTCAATTACTTCCACTCTGAAATGCCAAAATGACACGTGTCACTCCTCCCTGTTCTGCCTCTCTGACAATATCATCCGAATCAATTCCTCATTGGCCTCATTGTCAATACTTGCATCCTTCACTTCAGTGGCATAATCAAGCATATTGGAACACTCGCCAGTGATATCCACTCCCATCACTCTCTCGTGAGCATAGACGATACGCAGAACAGCCTGCAGCTCCATAAGGGTCATGTCGCCATTGCTCCAGTTGGTGACGGCATCATCAGTCCTCAGCACATCCTTGTCGATAGAGATATATACGGGTTCATGTATCAGTTTACCAGCCTTGGAGGGACAAGCCTGATGATGGTCGATTTCCGACTCACTGTAGAACAGCACCTTGCTCCTGAGTGCAGTCGGCATTTGAGACATGAGTTCGTCGGATACGCCAACGAGGATGATGTGTCTCACAAAAGGATTGGACTTTAAGACATCCGTCACCCAACCGCCACACGAAACCAAGCCTTCCCATTGAGGCTGTTGCATATCCGGGTGATGATCAAAGACTATCAGAGAGAAAGGTTCCTGCAGCCGTGACACCCAGTATTCGGTAAGATAATGGAAATCTCCTGAGTCCAGGAAATGAATGGCTTTAGAAGGGTATGGGGCCAACCTGCGATGAAGTTTCTCCCTGCCTTCCTCATCACAATAGCAGTCCACTCCTTTCAGGTCCTTACAATCTACACGGATGATATTACGACTTGAAGCAAACGCCTCAAAATCATATACACCCGAAAAATCCAAAACTATAATAGGTAACTTGTTCACAATTATAATATGATTAACTGATGTTTATTGTTATCTAAACTTCGGAGCAAAGATACCTTTCAGTCTTGCGAATCTATCATCTACATCTCCGCTTTCAGCTGCTGTATCATTTGTGCCGACAGCCCCGTTATTTCCATCACAGTCGCTTCATCCATGCCCTTTGTCAGCATCTTCTTGGCAATCTCAAGGCTTTTCTTTTCCATTCCTTTTTCCATTCCTTCAGCAATACCTTCACGTTTGGCGGTGTCTACGGAATTCTTGATGTCGCGATACGCTATCTTGCTGGCCTCGTACTCCCTCAATTCCTGCGGAGTGTATCTTTCTTCTACCTGTCTCATACGCATTTCTTTTTATTCCTTTGCAGGGATACGTTTTATTCTTTTGCAAAGATACTCTGAAATTTAGTAAATTCCAAATATTTAGGCTGTTTTTTAGCTAAAATGAGTAAGTTTTTGGGGACACAAACCTGGCGCCCTGTAAAGGGCAAAAGCTTTACATATCGCAATGGATTATCCTTTTTTATTATGTGTATTTTAAAGCTTTTGCCCTTACAGGGCGCATTGCTGACTGACATTATACCCAGGGCGTTTCCCTGGGCTAAGAGCTTCTGCCCTTTCAGGGCGTGCTGGGTGATA
>OLGY01001158.1_pt1 | contig 14343 bp, 15 predicted proteins | sample 1605951 | NCBI WGS metagenome assembly OLGY01 (sample SAMN03283280) | human gut metagenome | biome: human-associated habitat; material: feces | host: Homo sapiens | place: Peru | collected 2012
ACAATAAGCTTTTACGTCCCCCGGACGCTTGCCGGAGGGAAGCATGACCACCTGCGCTTGCAGACAGCACCTTAACGCCGCCCTTCGGGGTGGCATTTTTAGTTTAGCATACTTTCTGACGAAATACAATAAGAAGGCAATCCAAAAGGCCGCTGATGCGCCTTGAAAACACATCAGCTGTATGTTAAAATGACATTGAGAAGGGAAGTGATCCAATTGCCGGTACTGAGTATTTTTTACGGCATCATTGTCAGAATGTACCGCGAACAGGGCGGAAAGCATAATATGCCGCATATCCACGCAGAATATTCCGGTGAAGAGATCGTAGTTGCACTGGACGGTACGGTTCTGGAAGGCAGCTTCCCGAAAAATAAGCTGAAACTGCTGGAAGCATGGATCGTGATCCATCATGATGATCTGGAAGCCAACTGGAAGCTGCTGAGCAATGGCGAGCAGTTCTTCCGCATTGATCCGCTGAAGTGAGGAGTGATTCTGGATGTTACAGCCGAAGCTGACAAAGGTAGAACCGGTAAAACCGATGAAGCTCTGCCTTTATTATGAGACGGGCGAGGTAAAGCTGTTCGATGCAGCCCCCTATGCCACCGGCTCGTGGTACGGCAAGCTGCAGGATGAGCGTTACTTTGCTACCGTGCATCTGCTGCCGGGCGGTATTGGCATCGAGTGGGAAGAGGGGCAGGATATCGCCCCGCATGAGCTGTACGAAAACAGCGTTCCTGTGAAGAAAACAGCATAACCCAATGCAAAAGGCCGCTGCACGGTTCACATGCAGCGGCCTTTCCATTGGATGGGGAGGGTTCAGCGGCGGCTTACTGGATGCCGGTCACAGGATAGTCCTGATCCTCGACGGCCTTCTTCAGCACGTCGTCGGAGACCTCGGCGTTCAGGGTGACGATGGCGGTGCCGGCCTCGTGGCTCACCACGGCCTCGTCCACCTCGGGCAGGGCTTCCAGAGCCTTCTTCACGCGGGCTTCGCAGTGGCCGCACATCATGCCTTCCACCTTCAGGGTCTTTTTCATAGCAGTGTCCTCCTTGGTACTCTCTTTATTTGCAACCGTTGCGGGCTGTGCGGAGACAGCGGGCAGGGTAGCAGCATTTTTTGCCGCACGATCGTGCTTTGTGCTGTGCACGTCGAACAGGTTCAGGCGCAGGGCGTTGCTTACCACGCAGAAGCTGGAAAGGCTCATGGCGGCAGCACCGAACATGGGGTTCAGCGTCAGGCCGAAGGGGATGAACACACCGGCTGCCAGCGGGATGCCGATGATGTTGTAGATGAACGCCCAGAACAGGTTTTCGTGGATGTTGCGCAGGGCAGCGCGGCTCAGGCGGATGGCGGCGGGCACGTCCGACAGCTTGGAGTTCATCAGCACCACGTCCGCCGCGTCGATGGCAACGTCGGTGCCTGCGCCGATGGCGATGCCGGTGTCGGCACGGGTCAGGGCCGGGGCATCGTTGATGCCGTCGCCCACCATGGCCACCTTGCCGGATGCCTGCAGCCGGCGGATGACCGCTTCCTTGCCGTCGGGCAGCACGCCTGCGATCACCTCGTCCACACCTGCCTGCCTGCCGATGGCGTCGGCAGTGCGCTGGTTGTCACCGGTGAGCATCACCACGCGGATGCCCATGGCCTGCAGCTCCCGGATGGCCTGCGGGCTGTCCTCCTTGATGGTATCGGCCACCGCGATAATGCCCAGCAGACGGCCCGCCCCGCCGAAGAACAGCGGCGTTTTGCCCTGTGCGGAGAGGGCTGCGGCCTTCTCCTGCAGCTGTGCGGGCACGGTGACTTTTGTGCCGATAAAGGACGCATTGCCGCCAAAGATCTCCACGCCGTCCAGCTTTGCGGCAAGGCCGTTGCCCGGCAGGGCGGCAAAGCCGGATACCTCGGGGGCGGTAAGGTTCTGCGCGTCGGTGCAGGCCAGCACGGCCTTGGCCAGCGGGTGCTCGCTCTTGCGCTCCAGTGCGGCGGCAAGGGTGAGCAGCTCGGCCTCGGAAACGCCCTCGGCGGGCAGGATGTCGGTCACTTTGGGTTCGCCGCTGGTGATGGTGCCGGTCTTATCCAGCGCCACGATCTGGGTGCGGCCTGCAGCCTCCAGCGAAGCGGCGGTCTTGAACAGGATGCCGTTCTTGGCACCCAGACCGTTGCCCACCATGATGGCCACCGGCGTTGCCAGACCCAGCGCACAGGGGCAGCTGATGACCAGCACGGAGATGCCGCGGGCCAGCGCATAGCCCAGCTCCCGGCCCAGCAGCAGCCACACGATGGTGGTGACCACCGCAATGGTAATGACCGCAGGCACGAAGAAACCGGACACCGTATCGGCGATTTTTGCAATGGGGGCCTTGGTGGCGGCGGCATCGCTGACCATCCGGATGATCTGGGCAAGGGTGGTGTCCTCGCCCACGCGGGTGGCCCGGCACTGCAGGAAACCGGACTGGTTGGTGGTGGCAGCGCTCACCTTGTCGCCCTCGGCCTTGTCCACGGGGATGCTCTCGCCGGTCAGGGCGCTCTCGTTCACGGCGCTGCTGCCTTCCAGCACGATGCCGTCCACGGGGATGTTCTCGCCCGGGCGCACCACAAAGATGTCCCCCTTCTGCACCTGCTCGGTGGGCACGGTCACTTCGGCACCGTCCCGCAGCAGGGTGGCGGTCTTGGGGGCAAGCTTCATCAGGCTCTTGAGCGCGTCGGTGGTCTTGCCCTTGGAGCGGGCCTCCAGCATCTTGCCCACCGTGATGAGGGTCAGGATCATGGCGGCGGACTCGAAGTAGAACTCCATCATATAGTGCATGACCATCTCGCTGTTGCCGTCCACCTGCGCGCGGGTCATGGCGAACAGGGCGTAGGTGCTCCACACAAAGCTTGCCATGGAGCCCATGGCCACCAGCGTGTCCATGTTGGGCGAGCCGTGGATGAGGCCCTTGAAGCCGCTGATGAAGAACTTCTGGTTGATGACCATGACGATGCCCGCCAGCAGCAGCTGCACAAGGCCCATGGCGATGTGGTTGCCGTCGAACCAGCGGGGCAGGGGCCAGCCCCACATCATGTGGCCCATGGAGAAGTACATCAGCACCAGCAGAAAGCCCAGCGATGCAATGAGCCGCCGCTTGAGCTTGGGGGTCTCGTGGTCGGCCAGCGCGTCAAGGTCGGCGCTGGTGGAGCTGGCAGCCGCCGCGCCCGCACGCTTGGGGCTGGCACCGTAACCGGCATCCTGCACGGCCTTGATGATCTCGGCAGAGCTGGCGGTGCCCTCCACGCCCATGGAATTGGTCAGCAGGCTCACCGAACAGCTGGCAACGCCGGGCACCTTGCTCACGGCCTTTTCCACCCGGGTGGAGCAGGCTGCGCAGCTCATGCCGGTAACGTTGTATTGTTCCATAAAATATCACTCCTACGTTGAGTATGCACGGGAAAGGGTCACTTCATGAGCTTGGGCAGCAGCTTCATCAGCTCGTCCAGCTTTGCCTCACCGCCCGCGCGCAGGTCGTCCGCCACGCAGGTGGAGATGTGCTGGGCCAGCAGCTCTTTGGAAAAGCTGTTCAGCGCCGAGTTCGCCGCCGCCACCTGCACAAGGATGTCCACACAGTAGGCATCCTTTTCCAGCATGCCGCGGATGCCGCGCACCTGCCCCTCGATGCGGCTGAGCCGGTTCAGCAGGGCCTTGTATTCCTCCGGGCTGCGGTCTTTGTGGCGGCAGCAGGCTGCACCTTCGGTGTCGGGGGCTGTCTCGGGGGCTGGTTGGGCGGGCGTGCCGCAACAGCAGCAGGGCTTTTTCTCGTTGTCCATAAAATATCTCCTTTACCCATAGGGGGTATACGTCTTACAGCATGAGTATAGCACAGCAAACCCGATAAATCAAGTAGGAAATTGAAAAATACAAACAAAAAGAGGGAAGGCACTGCAAATGCCTTCCCTCTATCAAATAAAGTTTACTCTTCCAGAATCCGCGGCACAAACAGGCCCAGCATCTTGCCCCACCAGTACCACTCGTGGGAGACATCGCCGCCCCAGATCTCGAGGTGGGCGGGCAGGCCCTGTGCGGACAGCACATCGGCCAGCGCCTGCGTGTCGGCTTTGGCATCGTCCTCGTAGGCACCCTGACCGGCGCAGAGCATCAGGCTGTTCTCCTCGGCCTTGGCCAGAGCCAGCTTGTCGGCGATGCCGTTTTCGGCCAGATACTGCAGGGGAGAGCAGCGCAGCACCAGATCGTCGGCTTCACTGCCCCAGAAGCGGGCCAGACTGTAAATGCCGGAAAGGCCGATGGCACCGGCAAAGAGCTTGGGACGGCGCAGGCGGCAGTTGACGGCGTGCACAGCGCCAAGGTCGATGCCCACACACCACAGCTTGGCATCCTTTGCGGCACCGTTCAGGGCCAGCACCCGGGGAGCCAGCTCGGCGGTAAGGTAGACGAAGTACTTTTCCTCCATCTCGGCGCGGCGGCGCACCGGGATGTCGCCGTTCAGTACGGCCTCGCCGTCAATGCTGTCGGCGCAGAACAGCTGCACCTTGCCCTCGTTCAGCAGCGGGGCAATGGCATCGGGCATACCGTTGTTCTCCCAATCATAAAAGCGGCCGCCGCGGGCAGGCAGGGCCAGCACCGGCACACCGGCGCTGCCGTATACCTTGAACTCCATCTCGCGGTTCAGCACGCTGCTCCACTCTTTGTAATAGGTACCCTGGATCATAAATCAAGCACTCCTTGTTTCTATATTCACCGGCCCGGGCGCAGTCGCTGCACGTCGGTGCCGGTCGTTAGCGATCAAAAGAAAGCTTTCTCTGGAAATAATATCACACGAACTGGTTGCGCTGGGCATCGTACTCGTAGCCCACAGCTTTGAGCTTTGCGCAAAGGTCGGCCTTGTCGGCATCCAGATCTTCGCACAGAGCATCGAGGTTTTTGTAAAAATCACGCAGCTTCAGGTTCACCACGCTCAGCAGCATGATGGGATCGTTGGGCAGAGCCATGTGTTTTGCCTCCTTACAGCAACAAAAAAAGCCGGCCACTCGACAAAGTGACCGGCCACATACACCAAATTAGACAGCGCGGGTAACTTTGCCAGCGCGCAGGCAACGGGAGCATGCGTAGACGTACTTGGGAGAACCCTCAACGACCGCCTTGACACGACGGACATTCGGCTTCCAGGTACGGTTGGAACGACGATGAGAGTGAGAAACCTTGATACCAAAGGTAACACCCTTGCCGCAGCATTCACATTTAGCCATGGTACTTGCACCTCCTGCAGTGAAGTAAGGAATCAAAATAATCAGCTTGACCATTGTATCAGATTGCCGGGCAAAATGCAAGCCTTTTTTCAAAAAATATTGCGCTTTTTTGGAAAACTGGACTCCTTCAGTCATCGCTGCGCGATGCCAGCTCCCTCAGTGAGGGAGCCTCTGGCGAAGAGGAAAAGCTTTCCGGTATGCCAAAGCCTCCCTCCGCGAGAAAGACTTCCCCCGGCCGGGGGAAGATGTCACGTAAGTGACAAAAGGGGGAACAGGGGGACCGCGTTAGCGGTGGAAGGAGTAATACCCCCTTGTCTAAAACCTCAAAAAATAGTATTATATATGGTATACTAAAAAAAGGCAGGAATATCGAATGACCTCTCAGGGCATCTATTATCTCATCCGCGCGCTGGTGGCACTGGTGGCCATCCCCTTCCACGAGTGCGGCCACGCGCTGGCGGCATGGCTGCTGGGCGACGACACCGCAAAGCGGCAGGGGCGGCTCTCCATGAACCCCCTTGCCCACTTTGACCTGCTGGGCACGCTGTGCATGGTGTTTGCGGGCGTGGGCTGGGCAAAGCCGGTCTCCACCGACCCCCGCAACTTTAAAAACCCCAAGTGGGGCATGGCCCTCACCGCGCTGGCTGGCCCTGCGGCAAACATGCTCCTTGCCTATGCGGGCATGGTGGCGTGGAAGCTCATGTACTACTGGGCACCGGTGAACGATGCCACCCTCTACATTGCCATGTTCCTGCAGTACCTTGTGCTGATGAACGTGAGCCTTGCCGTGTTCAACTTTATCCCGGTGCCGCCGCTGGACGGCAGCCGCATCCTGCTGGTGCTGCTGCCCCAGCGCATCTACTTTGGCCTGATGAAGTACGAGCGCTATATCATGATCGCCCTGCTGGCGGCAGTGTGGTTCGGCGCACTGGATACCCCCCTGTACTACCTGAACAACAGCGTGTGGAGCCTGCTGAGCGCGGGCACCGGCTACATTGATAAGATCGCGTATTCCATCTACTATGCCGGCCTTGGGACGGTGGTGTGAGCGTGGCAGAAGAACTGACCTTCCATCTGGAAGATTTTGACGGCCCGCTGGAATTATTGCTGGCGCTTGTGGCCAAACATAAGATGGACCTGCACAACATCCCCATTCTGGAGCTGATCGACCAGTACACCGCCACGGTGGAGCGGGCCGACCCGGACCCGGAAGCCGCCAGCGCCTTCATCGAGATGGCCGCGCGGCTGGTGGAGATGAAAAGCTATCTGCTTTTGCCCCGCAGCGAAGAGGGCGAGCGCATGAAGCAGGAGTTCACCGGCCAGCTGATCGAATACGACCAGTGCCGCCGCATGGCTGCGCTTTTGCGCCAAAAGGCCGAAGCAGCGCCGGTTTTTGTGCGTCTGCCCATGGAGATGGAGTTCGATAACACCTACGACCTGCACCATGCGCCGCAGGTGCTGGCGGATTACTGGGCCGCGCTTTCCGGCCGCACCAAGCTGCGCCGGGAGCCTACCCAGCAGCAGTTTGAGCCGCTGGTCACAGCGCCCATGGTGTCGGTGACCAGCCGGGTGGTGTACATTTTGCGGCGGCTCATTGGCGGCACAGCGGCAAAAATGAGCCAGTTGTTCAGCCGCCAGCAGACCCGCAGCACCAACGTGGCCACCTTTCTGGCCCTGCTGGAGCTGGTGCGCGGCGGCCGCGTAAAGCTGGACGACGCAGGCCAGCTGACCATGCAGCGGGGCCGCATCCAACGTGATAAGGAGAAGGAATGAACCAGAAACAGATCCGTGCAGCCGTGGAAGCCATGCTGTTTGCCAGCGGCGACCCCATTGGTGCCGACAAGCTGGCCCAGGCGGTGCAGCTGCCGCAGCTCAGCGTGGAAGCCGCGCTGGAAGCCCTGCGGGAGCGCTACGCCCGGGAGGACAGCGGCCTGTGCCTGCTGCACCTGAACACCCGCTGGCAGCTTGCTACCAAGACCGAGTGGGCCGACTGCATCCGCCGCCTGCTGGACAGCCGCCGCGCAGTGCCCCTTGGCCCCGCCGCCATGGAGACCCTGACCGTGATCGCCTACAACCAGCCGGTGTCCCGCGCCTTCATCGAGCAGGTGCGCGGCGTGGACTCCTCGTCCAGCGTGTCGGGCCTGCTGGAAAAGGGCCTCATTGAGGAAGCGGGCCGTCTGGACCTGCCGGGCAGGCCGGTGAGCTTCCGCACCACCGACACCTTTTTGCGGGTGTTCGGCCTTTCTTCTCTGGCCGACCTGCCGCCGGTGCACGGGCAGGAAACTGAAACGAACGCATCACCGACAGAAAGTGAGGGGTAACACATGGGAGCATTCCTCGCGGCGCTGGGCGCTGGGCTGCTGTTCATCCTCCGGGTGATCGGCGTTCTGCTGCTGGTGGTGCTGATCTTACTGGTGCTGTTGCTGCTGTGCCCCTTCTGCGCAGACCTGTGCTGGGAGCACGGCGTGCTCACCGTAAAGGCCGGTGCGCTGGGCATCACCTTCCCGGTGTTCCAGTACCCGAAGCCGGAGCCGCCGCCCGTGCCGGAAAACCCGGAGCCGCCCAAAGGCTTTGGCAGGGTCAAGGCAAAATTTGCCGCATGGCGGGCCGAGCGCAAGCGGAAAAAGGCAGAGGAGAAGGCCCGCAAAAAGGCCGCCGCCGCTGCCGCCAAGGCAGACAAGCCCGCCCAGCCGCGCAAAAAGGCAAAGATCACGCTGGAGATCCTCTGCACCATGCTGAAAGGTGCGGGCACTTTGACCAAAGCGGTGTTCGGTGCGCTGCGCATCACAAAAATACAGGTGCGCCTTGGCGTGCGCGGGGAGGACCCCGCCGCCGCTGCCCGCAGCTACGGCAAGCTGCAGGCGTGGCTGTACCCGGTGCTGGGCGTGCTGGACCGCTTCCTCTGGCTGCAGTTCGACGAGCTGCGCGTCCTGCCGGACTTTGGCAGCGGGCAGCCCACCGTGGAGGACCGGGTGTCCTGCCGGGTGAGCGCGCAGGCACTGTTCATCGTTGCTGCGGCGGTGCGGGTGCTGTATGAGTTCTGGCGCAAAAAAGTATTGGACATCTTCCTATAATGTGGTACACTATAGGTATATCCGGATCTGCAGACAACGGGCCTTTGCCCGAATCAAACGATAAAGGAGAGCTGTTTTATGGCTGAGCATCCCATTCAGGGCCTGATGAACGTTACCATGGAGAAGATCCACCAGATGGTGGACTCCAACACCATCGTTGGCAAGCCCATCATCACCGAGGACGGCACCACCATCCTGCCGGTTTCCAAGGTGAGCTTTGGCTTTGCTTCCGGCGGCACCGACTTTGACGGCAAGAACGCCGCCAACAAGGACCTGTTCGGCGGCGGCTCCGGTGCGGGTGTGAACATCCAGCCGGTGGCCTTCCTTGTGGTAAAGGATGGCTGCGTGCGCACCATCCAGCTGTCGGACAACGCCGACACCATCAACCGTGCCCTGACCATGCTGCCGGAGCTGGTGGACAAGGTTGCCGCCCTCATCAAGAAGGACGAAAAGAAGGAAGAACCCGCTGCCCCTGCGGAGCAGTAAGGGAGGGGCTTGGCACCGGACACTCCGTCCCGCCTGCGCTCGCCAGACCACCAGCGTGGTGCAGCCCTCGCACTTCCCGGCAGGCTTTTTTGCCGATTTTAATTGCAGCCTGCACTTCAGACATGGCTTCGCGCATCTTGCCGGAGTATCCGGTGCCGATCCCGGCAGGACGGCAGGGAGTTTCTCCGGCGAATGTCCTGGGGGTGGGGCCCCGGCGCGCAAGCGTTGGGGCGGGACTGGAGTCCCGGGCTGTTCGCGGAGAAAGCTCCCTGCTGGCCTGTCAATCACCATCGCCGTAACTGTGAGCTTCCAACTCACAGTTTTGATACAGGCGCACCCGCGCCCCAAAGCAGGGGAGAGGTGCGCGTTTTGAGCGCCGGGAGGCGCACAAGGAGTTTCATTATGGCAGAAGAACGTATTCAAAAGATCATGGCCGAACAGGGGCTTTGCTCCCGCCGCGCGGCAGAGCAGATCATTGCCGAGGGCCGCGTGAAGGTCAACGGCCACCCCGTCAAGGTGGGCGACAAGATGGACCCCAACCGTGACGTGCTGCATGTGGACGACGAGCGCATCTATATCCGCAAGGATCAGCAGATGTACTATCTGGCCCTGTACAAGCCCCGCGGTTATGTGACCACCGCCAGCGACGAGCTGGGCCGCAAGACCGTGATGGAGCTGGTGAGCGATATTCCCGCCCGCCTGTACCCCGTGGGCCGTCTGGATAAGGACAGCGAGGGCCTGCTGCTCATGACCAACGACGGCGCGTTTGCGCAGGCCGTCACCCATCCGTCGGGCGGCATCTCCAAGCTGTACCGCGTTACCGTGCAACCCCGCGCCGACGAAAGCCAGATCCTGAAGCTGAGCAGCGGCGTTGTGCTGGACGACGGCACCAAGACCATGCCCTGCGCCATCAACGTTGTTACCGACGAGCCGGGCCGCACCGTGATGGAAATGACCCTGAAAGAGGGCAAGAACCGCGAGATCCGCCGCATGTGCGAGGCCGTCGGTCTGGAAGTGGTGCGCCTGAAGCGCAACGCCGAGGGTGTGGTCAAGCTGGGCATGCTCAAGCCGGGCACCTACCGGGAGCTGACCAAGGCAGAGATCAACGGCCTGCGTTCGGCCGCCGCCAAGGGCCGCGCCCAGACCCGCAGCGCAGCACTGCAGTCCAAGGCAGCAGAACGCCGTCCCCGTGGTCCGGTGGGCAAGAGTGCCCCGAAAAAGCGGAAGTAAGCACGTTTATAGGAGAAGGGACCCCTGTGCATGATTTTGCGCGGAGGTCCCTTTTTGCGGTTGAACGTACTGCAGCGCCTACAAGTGAAGAATCGTCATATCTTCATTTGAAAAATGAGCAAAATTGATTCAAGAAGATGCGACAATAAAAATACGCGCATCACCGTCAAAAGATGAAACCGGGGTTTTGCGGGAGGGGAACTGTGTGCCTGCCGGAAACAGGAGATGCTTTCGACAACAAAAGTTCATCCTCCTGAAGCAACCCTGTTCTTCGACGGAAATTGTGCTATAATACAAAAGCAACGCTTTGCCCGGCCCGGTGGGCCCGGCCTGCAGAGTAGATTGGAAACAAGGAGTTTATGGAATCATGGAAAGAGAAACCCTGAAGTCCCGCCTGGGCTTCATCCTGCTTTCTGCGGGCTGTGCCATCGGCATCGGCAACGTGTGGAAGTTCCCCTATATTGCCGGTCAGGGCGGCGGCGGCGCATTCGTGCTGTTTTATCTGGTTTTTCTGGTCATTCTGGGCCTGCCCATCATGACCATGGAGTTTGCGGTGGGTCGCGCCTCCCGCAAGAGCCCGGTGCGGGCCTATCAGGCACTGGAAAAGCCGGGCCAGAAATGGCACATCCACGGCTATCTCACCCTGATCGGTTGCTATCTGCTGATGATGTTCTACACCACGGTGGCCGGCTGGATGCTGCACTATTTCTACATGACCGCCATCGGTCAGCTGTCCGGCCTGAACGCCGAGCAGGTAGCCGGTAAGTTCACCGAGATGCTGGCCAGCCCCGGCGTGATGACCTTCTGGATGGTGTTCGTGGTGGTGCTGGGCATTCTGGTGTGCGCCAAGGGCCTGCAGAACGGTCTGGAGCGGGTGACCAAGGTCATGATGATCGCTCTGCTGGCCATCATGGTGGTGCTGGCGGTCAACAGCCTGTTCATGCCCGGCGCAAAAGAGGGCCTCAAGTTCTATCTGGTGCCCGATTTTGCCCGTATGCAGGAGGTGGGCGTGGTCAACACACTGGTGTCGGCCATGAACCAGGCCTTCTTCACCCTGAGCCTTGGCATCGGTGCCATGGCCATCTTCGGCAGTTACATCGGCAAGGAGCACTCCCTGCTGGGCGAGTCGGTCCGCATCGTGGTGCTGGACACCTTTGTGGCCATCACCGCTGGTCTGATCATCTTCCCGGCCTGCTTCACCTATGGTGTGGACCAGACCAGTGGCCCCAGCCTGATTTTCATCACTCTGCCCAACATCTTTGCCAACATGGCGCTGGGGCGTCTGTGGGGCACCCTGTTCTTCCTGTTCATGGCTTTTGCGGCCCTGTCCACGGTGCTGGCCGTGTTCGAGAACATCATCTGCTGCGGCATGGAGCTCACCGGCTGCAGCCGCAGGAAGTCCAGTCTGGTGAATTTGGTGCTCATCATTGCGCTGTCCATGCCCTGTGTGCTGGGCTATAACCTCTGGGCCTGGGACGGCTTTGCCGTGTTCGGCGGTGCCGTGCTGGACTTTGAGGACTTCCTGGTCAGCAACCTGTTCCTGCCGCTGGGCAGTCTGGTGTACCTGCTGTTCTGCGTCACCAAGTACGGCTGGGGCTGGGACAACTACAAAAAGGAAGTCAACACCGGCAAGGGCCTCAAGATGCACGACTGGATGCGCGGCTACCTGACCTACGTTCTGCCGGTCATCGTGCTGTTCATCTTTGCCTTTGGCATCTACGACAAATTCTTTGCATAAAACTGCGGCTCCTCTTATCTGGTTAAGAGGAGCCTTTTCTGACAGAAAGGAGTTCCGGATGCACATTCTTGTCTGCGACGACGATGCCGCCTTCAGCGCGAAGGTGGCGGAGTATGCGGCGACTTACTTTGAAGCGCACGAGATCCCGGTGCAGGCTACGGTCTGTTCCGACCCGGAGCAGGTGCTGGCGATCCCGGACCTGGAGCTGTACCGCATTGCATTCCTGGATGTGGACATGCCGCAGGTCAACGGCATTGCACTGGGCGGCCAGCTCCGGCACCGCAATCCGGACATCTGTCTGGTCTATGTATCGGCCTATCTGGCCTTTGCGCTGGATGGCTACAAGGTCAACGCCTACCGCTACATCCTCAAACGGGACGTCGCCAAGCAGCTGCCCAGCTGTCTGGAGGACATCTATGCGTCCATGATGCAGGCCGGTACCAAGACCCTCACCGTGCACCACAACCGCGAGAACATTCGCATCCCGCTGGACCAGATCTATTATCTGGAGAGCGAGGGCCGGGTCATCAATGTGTATGGGGACATTGCGCGGGAACATTTCTGCACCTTTTACGGCAAGCTGAAGGAGCTGCCGCCCATTCTGGCCCAGAATGGTTTTTTGCAGGTGGGCCGCAGCGATGTGGTCAACCTGCAGCATGTGTGCGCCATCCGGAATTACCGGGTGCTGATGAAAAACGGCGTGGAGCTCAGCGTCAGCCGCAGCAAGTATGCGGCTGTCCGCGCGGCCTATCTGGAATGGAAGGGGCAGTTCGGTGATGAGTGACAGCCTTATCTGGACGCTGTTGGGGCATCTGGTGTGCATTGCGCAGTGGGCGGCGTTCATTCTGGTGGATTATGCCTATCTGGGCCGGGGCAGGCGGTTCCGTCACCCCTGTGTGTGGGCTGCGCTGCTGGCGCTGGCTGTGCTTGCGCTCTCGGTGCTGTGCGATTTTGGCTTTTTCAATATCAAATCAGTGGTCAGCAATATCATCTACCTGCTGGTCATCGCGCTGCTGTTCGGCGGCACGGCAGTGGACCGGATGTCTGCCTGCATCATCAACGGCATTCTGTGCCTGCTTACCGAAAATACGGTCAGCTTTGTCTTTGCACGGCTCCACGGCATCTGCCCCGGTGAAGTCTGGCACTACAGGACCTGTCTGGCGGCACTGGTGATCTCAATTTTGCTGGTGGGCATTCTGGTAGCACGCTTTCTGTGCCGGTGGAACCACTGCAGTGCGCTGGACCCGCTGCAGGCATTGCTGATGAGCTTTTTCCCGGGCGTCGTGGTGCTGCTGAACATCTTTATCATGATCTCTTCCAACCGCCGCGTGCCCACTCTGCTGGACCTGATGCTGACGGTGGGCCTGACCATTGCGGTGCTGGTGCACCTGGCCATCGTGCAGATGTTCAACGATCAGGTGGTGCAGGGGCAGGCGTCGCACTTTCAGGCCGCGCTGGAACAGCAGCGCGCAGAAGCCCTCATGGAGTCCTACACGGCACAGCGCCGCCTGACCCATGAGTTTACCAACCACATTGCCGCACTGGATGCGCTGCTCCGGCAGGGCGACCTGACCGGCGCACAGGAATACCTTTCCAGCGTGAGCAAGGTGGTAGCCGCCGGAACCACCATTCTGGACACCCACAACCCACTGCTGGACTCCCTGCTCAGCCGCAAGTATGAGGAAGCTGCGCAGCAGGGAGTGGAGCTGTACTTCGACCTGTGTGACCTCAAGGACCTGCCCTTTTGCGGCACGGACCTGGTCATCGTCATCTCCAACCTGCTGGACAATGCCATCCGGGCGGCGGCGCAGGCCAAACCGCCGGAGGTGTACCTGCGGGCGCGCAGGAACGAGGAAGAATACCTCATCTCGGTGCGCAACCGGGTGCAGAAGGACCTGGAGCTGGTGGATGGGGAGCTGCCGCGTTCCACCAAGGCAGAGCCGGGCCATGGCATGGGCCTTGTCAACGTGCGGGAGGTACTGGACCGCTGCCGCTGCGAGTACACGCTCAGCTGCCGGGACCGCTGGTTTCGCTTTACCTGTGCGGTGCCTACCCGCAAGTTGTGACAGTTACCGATGCAGAATATGACATTTTCTCTGCAACAATAGCGTAACTCTGCTATACTGGACCCAGTAAAGGAACGCAAGGCAGTGCAGGCAGAGGTTGCGGCCGGGAGCTTTTCCGGGTTCTGCAGCATTGTGGCGTCAGGCTGCGGTGCGTGTGCAGCTGTGAAACCTTTGCTTTTGCGGGCTGTTCCGGTGGCGTGTGCCGGGCAGCAGAGCGTCTGACGGGGCTTGTCCGGCAGTTCATTTGGGGAATTGCATGATATAAGCTCATGGCAACTGCCGTACTTTGTGCGGTATCAGGGCCGGAAAGTTTCGTCAGACCATTCGGAACAAAACAGGCGGCTTCCCTCCGGGTAACCGGACAGGAAGCCGCCTGTTCTTTTTGTTTGTTTTTGCAGTTCCGGAGCGGGGAAAAGGGGCAGCGGAGGTTATTCCGGCTTGACCTGCAGCTCCTGCTCGCAGTAGAGACAGCGGTACTTGCCGTTGGAGCTCAGCTCAAAGATCTGGTCGCAC
>OLGY01001160.1_pt1 | contig 14314 bp, 9 predicted proteins | sample 1605951 | NCBI WGS metagenome assembly OLGY01 (sample SAMN03283280) | human gut metagenome | biome: human-associated habitat; material: feces | host: Homo sapiens | place: Peru | collected 2012
GTCGGATTCATAATCCGGAGGTCGAGGGATCGTGGCCCCCTCCCGCTACAAGATGAGAGACATCAACTTTTTAGTTGATGTCTTTTTTATGCTCTAAACTTTTCCACATTTATTCACTTCTCATAGAAAAGTTATCCACATATGTGTTGATAACTATGTTATTCCGTTGGCTATCAGATATTTCTACTGTTGGTAACTGGTGTGGAAAAGATAAAGATGAAAGAATTTCCTGTATTTTTCTTGGTGTTTTCAGAATAAAATTATATTTTTGCACCATAAAAGACAACTATTATGAAGCAGCAGCAAGTATATAACTTAAAAGAGTTTGCCGCTAAATACCAACTGAAGGACATATTTGGAGCCTATGCAGCTCATATTCATACAGATGTTTTAAATGGAAGTGTCCTGAGGGATATGGCGAGTGAACGAACACTTTTTTACAAGATATTATTGGTAAAAAGCGGAAGTGTGAAGTTTGAAGTCGTCTTGGGAACTGAAAGTGCTGAGGATGAGAAACATCAGCTTACGGCAAGTGATTTGCTTGTCGTATCGCCTAAGCATGTTTATAAGTTTACCGAAATATCGGAAGATCTCGAGGCTGAATGTGTTTTTGTTGATGAAGAGATTTCTAATGATCTGGTTTATCATCTTTCTGACGATAAACTCAAGGCGGCTCTTGATATCATTCATATGATTCGGGATATTGTGCGCCATCAGCATATTTATAAGGTAGAGATGATTCAGTCTATGGTGAATGTCTTGAAACTTCTGGTGTCAGAGTTGCCTTATGACAGCCTTTTTTCGACCCGAGACTTGCGCCATAAAAAGAATGTGTACGAAATCTTTCTGCATTTGCTGTATCGCAATTTCAAGAGTGAGCGACAAATCCGATTTTATGCAGATAAACTGAATGTTTCTTCTGCTTATCTCTCCAGGATGGTAAAAGAAATATCGGGTACGACGGTCAATGATCATATTACCTCTCTTCTTTACAAAGAAATCTGTAATCTGCTGAAGCAGTCAGATATGACAATGGGAGAAATAGCTGATTATCTTCACTTTAACGACCAGAGTGCATTGACCAATTTCTTCAAAACAAGGGCTGGAATGACACCACTTGCTTATCGTAATCAATGCAACTGATATGATTTCCGTCATAGGTCCATCTTCTTATGGATAACAGAATATCCGCTTGCCTATCTTGAGGTATAGGCAAGCGGAACAGTCAAATGTTTATATGAAATTCAGATTAGTATTATTCTATATCTTATTCTAAAGTTCTTTTATGTCAGCAGTTACATCTTTTTATTTCAGGGTGAACTTGTGTGACTGCAGCATCTCTTTTGGATCGAGTGCCTTGTCCAATTCTTCCTTGCTCATGATACCCTGCTCAATAACGATATCGTATACAGAGCGGCCTGTAGCATGTGCTTCCTTAGCTACTTTAGTACTCTTCTTGTAACCGATGATTGGGTTCAGGGCGGTAACGATACCGATACTGTTCTTTACCATTTCGTAGCAACGCTCTTTGTTTACGGTGATACCGAGGATGCACTCAGAGGTCAAGGTCTCGATGGCGTTCTTCAACCATGTCAGACTCTCGAAGAGACTTTCTGTGATGATTGGTTCCATTACGTTCAATTCCAACTGGCCTGCCTCTGCTGCAAAGCTGACAGTTGCATCGTTTCCTATTACCTTGAAGCAAACCTGGTTGGTTACCTCAGGAATAACTGGGTTAACCTTACCTGGCATGATAGAAGAACCTGGAGCCTTAGGAGGAAGGTTGATTTCGTTTAAGCCGCAACGAGGACCAGAAGCCATCAGACGGAGGTCGTTACATATCTTAGACAACTTGATAGCCAGACGCTTCAAAGCAGAAGAGTAGCTTACGTAAGCACCCGTATCAGGTGTAGCCTCTACCAGGTCGGTAGCTGTTTCGAAGTTCTCGCCTGTCAGCTTGCTGAGGTTAGCAGCACAGAGCTTAGAGAAACCAGGAACGGCATTCAGACCTGTACCGATGGCTGTACCGCCCATATTGATTTCGTGTAAGAGCTTCACGTTGCGCTCCAGGTTGAGGATTTCCTCTTCCAGATTGTTGGCGTATGCGTTGAACTCCTGACCGAAAGACATAGGAACTGCGTCCTGCAACTGGGTACGTCCCATCTTGATGACATCAGCATATTCGTCTGCTTTATAGCGGAATGCGCTAATCAGACCTGTCAGAGCCCCTACCAGATGAGCATTCATGCGGATCAAAGCCAGGCGGATAGAAGTAGGGTATACGTCGTTTGTACTCTGGCCGCAGTTGCAATGATCATTAGGAGAACAGAACTGATAATCAGCCTTTTCATGTCCCATGATTTCGAGTGCACGGTTGGCGATTACCTCGTTGGCATTCATGTTGACAGATGTACCTGCACCACCCTGTACCATATCGATAGGGAAGTTCTCATGCCATTTACCGTCGATAATCTCGCGGCAAGTCTGACCGATTGCCCCTGAAATCTCATCGTTGATAACACCGAGGGTATGGTTGGTTTCGATGGCAGCCAACTTTACGTAAGCGATGGCGATAATGAAATCAGGATAGTCGCGCATCGTCTTGCGTGAAATGTGATAGTTATTAATACCGCGCTGTGTCTGTACACCATAAAGTGCATCAGCAGGAACTTTGAGCTCACCTAAAAGGTCTGACTCTACTCTAAATTTTTTCTCTTCAGCCATAATATTGATTGTTTTGTTATTTTGTTTTCTTTCTTTTATTGACAGTTAGTTGTAATGAGAATTTTCTTATATCTTCTTCTCGGCTGCAAAATTACTGCATTTTTGGCTGAAATTCTTTATAAATTTTAGACCGATATTTGTAAAAAACTGACCAATGGGGCTAAAATACAAAAAAAAGTTGTATATTTGCAGCGGTAAAGTTTTATTTTTAGGCATTTGTTGACTGCCTCTTCTTTATAAACATAGAAATTGTATAAGCTGTATGAAACGAAAATTACACCTTATTATATATGTAGCAATCATCGTGTTGCTGACCGGTTGTGCTCAGCAGCCTAGGAAGTATGTCATTGGCGTATCCCAGTGTTCGGAAGATACCTGGCGCGATAAACTGAATGATGAACTGAAGATGGGCGAGTATCTCAACGATTCGCTTATCGTGAAACTGGCTTCTTCCAACGATGATAATATGTTGCAGAATAAGCAAGTTAACCAGTTTATCGATGAGGGTGTAGATTTGCTTATCGTATCTCCTAATCAGCTGAGTGCTATATCCAAGGCTGTAGAGCGTGCTTACGATAAAGGTATTCCTGTGATTCTCTATGACAGGAAGACCAATTCTGACAAGTATACGGCATTTATCGGCTGCGATAACTATACGATAGGTAAATCGATGGGAACTTTTATCGCCCATCAGCTTCAGGGAAAGGGCCGCATCGTTGAAATCAGAGGTTTAGAGGGCTCTTCGCCTGCTTTGGAGCGTCATCGTGGTTTTATGGATGCCATTAAGCCTTATCCTGGGTTACAGGTTGTAGCCTCGGAGGGAGGAAACTGGAAAGAAGAGGGTGGAATCCAGGCGATGAAACGCATATTGAAACAGACACAGGACTTTGATTATGTCTTTGCCCATAATGACTGTCTTGCCTGGGGAGCTTATGTGGCTGCCCGCCAGATGAGGGTAAAGCGTAACTATAAGTATACCGGAGTAGACGGCATGGCTACCGAAGGTGGTGGTTTGGAACTTGTGCGCGATGGTATTTTCGAAGCCTCTTATCTTTATCCTACCAAGGGTGACGAGGTCATAGCGCTTGCCATGAAGATATTGAAGCATCAGCCTTATGAACGCGACAATTATCTGAGCACTTCTATCATAACCCAGGCAAATGCTGCCCTTACATTGATGGAGGCTAGAGATGCCGAGCGTCAGACGCACAATCTGAAGACTTTGCATAAGCAGGTAAATCAGTATCTGTCTGATTATAACTCACAGAAAGTCATGCTCATAGGTCTGTGTCTGTTCCTCTTTGTTTGCCTCGCAGCTGCTGCTTTGATCTTCAGAGGTTATCTGATAAAGGTGAAACTGAACGAAACATTGGCTAAGACAAATGGCGAACTGAAGCGACTGAATGTAGAATTGGGTGAAAAGAATGAAGAATTGAAACGATTGAATGAGGAGGTCTTAGAACTCACTCATTCCCGTCTGGTATTCTTTACCAATATCAGTCATGAACTTCGCACGCCTTTAACCCTGATAGCCGACCCGGTAGAGATGTTGCTCGAAGATACCGGCATCAAGGGCAAGAGCCGCGAACTCTTGAAGATGGTGCAGCGTAACGCCCTTGCTCTCCAACAGTTGGTTAGTAACATACTTGATTTCCGTAAGATTCAGAATGGCAAGATGGAGTTGAAACTCTATCGCTTCGACATTGTGAAGACCTTGACGATGTGGGTGGGCGACTTCCAACTTACTGCCGAGCGCAAGCAGATCAGGCTGCATCTGGATGTTGATGACTTGAAAGGCAGCCATGAAATGATTGCCGATCAGGAGAAAATTTCCCGTATCGTGTTCAATCTGTTGAGCAATGCCTTGAAATATACGCCTGCTGGTGGCGAAATCTTTGTTTCGTTGAAAGATGAAGGTGCCAATCTCCGTCTTGACGTGAGAGATACGGGCAAGGGTATCTCGCAGGATGAGGCTGATAAGATCTTTGAACGCTTCTTCCAGGCCAAGGGTGCTGCCAGCGGTACGGGTATCGGTCTGGCTCTGGTGAAATCTTTTGTAGAGTTGCATCATGGTGAGGCTAGGGTAGAAAGTGAACCGGGAAAGGGCTCTGATTTTATCGTTGTCATTCCTCGTGAGCAGGAGTGTGATTCACAAGTTATCCACAATGATGTGGATATTGTGGATAACTCTGCAAATGCCTCTGCGTCAGATGGTAAGAATGTGGTAGATGAATCTGTTTTGCAATATATTGACGATGGAGACAGAAGTCGTGGAAAAGTTCAGCAGTTGGTAAGCGAGAATACCAATCGTCCTACTGTTCTGGTTATTGATGATAATACTGATATCCGTCAGTATGAGCGTACTCTTTTGCAGGATGAGTATATTGTTCTTGAGGCTGCTGATGGTAAAGAGGGTCTGGCTGTCGCCTTGAAAGAGGTGCCTGACCTGGTGATTTGCGATGTGATGATGCCTGTTATGGACGGATTGGAGTTTACTGAACAGCTGAAGACGAATACGGCTACCTCTCATATCCCTGTTATTATGCTTACTGCGAAGAACCTGGAGGAGCATCGCGCAGAGGGTTATGAGCATGGAGCTGATTCCTATATTACCAAACCATTCCACAGCAAGGTGCTTCTCGCCCGTATCGAGAATCTCTTGCGACAGCGTCAGCTCTTGAAGAATCTTTATCAAGGTACTAAAGAGGCTGAGAAGGAGATTTCTGAGTCTCATCTGGAAGACCGTGACAAGCAGTTCCTCAAGCAGCTTCAAGCCATTATCCAGCAGAACCTTTCTGATAGCGAGTTTGGAGTCGAGGATATGGGACAGCAGATTGGCTTAAGCCGTGTGCAGCTTTATCGTAAGGTGAAGGCGATGACAGGCTCTTCTGTTGTTGACTTACTCCGTAAGGCTCGCCTTGCCAAAGCTAGGCGTTTGCTCGAAACCCGGAGCATGAGTGTCTCTGAAGTTGCCTATGAAGTGGGCTTCTCAGCGCCGTCTTACTTCACAAAATGTTTCAAGGAAGAGTATGGAATGTTACCAGGTGATGTAGGTAATGTTTTGGGAAATAACTAGTAATGAGAGAAAGCAGCTGGGGGCAAAATGTCATCAGCTGCTTTCCTTTTAAGTCTCCCAATCTTCAAATTCCAGTTCAAGCTCTTTGTACTCAGGCTTTTGTGTACTGTTTTCTTTATCCTCCATCCTTGCTTCTTCGGATGTTGCATTGCTTACGGATAGACCGATAAGACGGATGGGATGGATTGAAGAGTAATCTACCTGTTGAAGTAAGCGCTTCGCCAGGGGCAGAATATCATCCTTCTTTTTCAGAACCTTTTCTTGCGAGATGCTTCTTGTTATCTGGGTAAAATCGGCAAACTTCACCTTCAGCGTCAGGGTTCTTCCTTCGAAACCGCTTTTGGCGATGCGCTCCAGCAGTTCGAGTACAGTATGGTACAGTTCGATAATCACAGCCGTTTTTAGATAGATATCTTCCAGGAAAGTCTGTTCGCAGCCTACCGATTTCCGTTCCCGGTAGGTGATGACAGGTCGTTCGTCTATCCCCCTTGCAAAATCATAGAAGATGTGTCCGGCTTTTCCGAACACTTCTACCAGATGTTCCTCGGATACTTTCCTCAGGTCAGCTCCGTTGAAGATACCCATGAAATGCATCTTTTCCAAGGTTTTCTTGCCCACACCCCAGAAATCCTCTACTGGCAGCTGGGCGATGAAATCGAGCGCCTTGTCGGGATGAATGGTGCAGATGCCGTCGGGCTTGCGGTAATCAGAAGCCACTTTGGCGAGAAACTTGCAGTAGCTGATGCCTGCCGAGGCGGTGAGTCCGGTTGCCTCCTTGATACGGGTTTTGATTTCTTTGGCGATATCCACCGCCAGTTCTATCCCTTTCTTATTCTGCGTTACATCAAGAAAGGCTTCATCTATGGAGATGGGTTCGATGAGGTCGGTATATTCCTGGAATATCTGATGTATCTGATGGGATATTTTAGCATAATAATCATGCCGGCAGGGCACGATGATGAGATTAGGGCAGCGCTGCTTGGCTTGAGCGATGGATTGCGCCGAGTGAACGCCATACTTCCTTGCCTCATAGCTGGCTGTAGAAACCACACCACGAGGTCCGTCGAAGCCAACCGCTACCGGTTTGCCCCGAAGTTCCGGATTGTCTCTTTGCTCTACCGCAGCAAAGAAGGCATCCATGTCGATATGTATGATCTTTCGCTCAGTCATTGTTATGCAAACTAGCAATATAATGCGTAGTTTGGCATGAATTCATTCTCTATATGTTTATATTTCATTTACTTCGTCAATTCTCGCCAGTTCCCATCCCTTGAACTGCATGATAATCTTATGGAGTGTCGTGCCTTGGCGTAATGCCTCCACTCTTGGTGCTTTGGCATATCGCTTGATTTGTTCCTCGGCATCAAGCCATTGCTTCGCTCCCTTGGTCATCTTGCCATCTTCTGTTAGAGTATCGAATTCTTTCTTAGACAATACCTTTAGCTCGATGATATAACTATGCTTCGTAGGGTAGTGGGTCAAGTTTGGCAGGAGGAAGAAATCGCAATAACCATGGTTCAATTCCAACTCTGGGGCAGTATAATAATAATTGTTGAGGCTGAAATATGCCATGAAGAAACCTTGCAAGTTGCGCTCAGCCTCGATGCCATCCCTAACAGATGATACTTCGGCGTATGCTTTTGCCATATATTCCAAGCATTCCTTCCACTTGCCCTCAAAAGCCATATAGGTAAACATGGTCTTGAGGTTGGAGGTATTGATGTATTTCTCCTCTTGATACTGCTCCAACAGATAATTATAATATTGTTTGCGTACATTATTATTAGGAATGCCCAAAATCAGTTGGTCTCCAAAAGTATCCTTGATGGTCAACATGCCATAGTAGAACAACAAACTGATGAATATCTCAGGATTTGTCAATGCCTTTGCCGGGAATGATTCCTCGATGTTTCCTACAATTTCTCCTTTTTCCGCAATGGTCATGATGACACCCTTTCTGTCTCCGTCCAACTTGTCGAGCTGGAGGAGTTTCTTCATCTTGTTGTAGTCGGTCTTGGTGTTAGGGTCAATCATCTGGCGTGGAGCTTCCCCTGTCTCCATATAGTTGCGGAGATAGTATAATACCATGTCGCAGTTGAATACCTTGCTTTGGGTTCTCAATGCCTCCTCTGAAAAACAATAGTTGTCGTACCAAGGTTTCATGTCCTCGATTATCGCTTCTACATCTGTATCGGCTGGTAAGTCGCCTGAATTCTTGTAGTAAGTGAACAGGTCTCTCACATCTTCTGTGGAGAAACCAAGCATCTGGTTGAAAGGTGCCTTGGTGGAGATATGCCAGCCGATGTTGAAACCGCTGGTCAAGTCATCGAGCGTTACAGGGCTTACACCAGTCATGAAGATACGGGCAAACATGCCCTTGAATACCTTGAAAATCTCACGATAAAAGCCACTGGCATGGGTCAATGCCCAATACACATCCTCCCCGTGCTCGTTGAGCACCACGTTGGTGAAGTTGTCGTATTCGTCCACGATGAGGAATAGTTGATAACCATTCTTCTGAGCCTCCATTGCGAGGGCGTTCAATTTGCCCGAAGCATAGTTGATGCCTTTTATTTTGGCGATAGCCTCTGGGGTATAGTAGTCCTTGTAAAGGGTATCTACAAAGAAATCCACGCACTGACCGCAATAGTCGTTGAATCGGTCTTCCAAGAGCTTGATGCCGCCTCCTATCTTCGAGAAGTCAAGGTATAGTACTTGGTACTTGCCCTGCTGTGGGGTAGGATGGGAGCCAATCCAAAGGTTGCCAAAAAGTTCTTGGAACCTTTCTGTCATGCTGATGTCGTAATAAGCACGCATCATGCTTATCAGCAAACTCTTGCCGAATCTTCGAGGACGTATAAAGAAGAGTGCGTCTGCCTCTTTTTCCAGCAAAGGCAGATACATAGTCTTATCGACATAATACTGGTTTCGCTCGATAATATCGACGAAATTAGATACTCCGTATGGTACTCTTTTAGATTGTTCCATGATGAATAATTCCTTTCTTTCTTATTCTTTTTGCAAAGATAATGGAAATATTTGATATATGAGCCATTTTGGTGAAAAAAATGTTTTGAATCATTTCAGAAGCCTCCATACTTTTCGTTCATCCTCTATTGCTTATGTTGGACGAATTCTTGTATTTGATGCAATGTTTTTTTAACGCTGTTTTTTGTATGAGTCATTTCTTTGCCCATTGAAACAGGCTTCGTTGGTCATCGCAAGTACTTGCGTTAGCCAACGAAGCTATCTGTGTCTGCTTCCGGAGTCGTCTCCTATAGCTAATGGAGTCGTCATCGATAGCTTGTTGAGTCGTCTCCGTTAATTCATTGAGACATCTCCGATAGCTTGCAAAGCCGATTGAATATGCTAACTCAGTTACTTTAGTAAGCTCACTCAGCCACTTTCGTAAGCTGATTCAAGCACTTGTACTCGTAAACTCAAGCACTTGTACTCACTAACTCAAGTACATTATGATACGTTCTTAATAGTCTGTTGTGATTGTTTTTTTTCTTGCAAGAATTGCCATATTGCCATATCTTGTAGCTAACTGTCAGATTATAAGTATATTAAGGCTATGGCAATTCTCTGTGTTTGGGCTTTATCTGCCATGTAATTGCCATAAAATAGCGATATTCAGGCATTTTAGAGGCAAAAAAACAGGAAGCATTGAACAAAAACACTTATTTACGGTTCGATACTTAGTGATTTCCATTGCTTTTTTGTAGTATTCGGTTCAATGCATGGTGAATTTCTTAGCTTTTCCGTAATGTCTTAGACGAAACCGTTGAAATTACGTCCCGATGCGGTATCTGATACGTCCCGACGTAACAACCGACGCGTCGCAGTGTAAGCTACGTCGCGACGCAGTTTCAGCTACGTCCTGCCTTTATCAAGTGAGCCTCTTTTGAATTTCAAGTAAGCCTCTTTTAAACATCACGTAAGGACATAACGTAACCCCGCAAACTTTTAGTAAGATATAAACTCCTCTCGAATATCCTAATTTGCGTATTTTCATATATTATTCGTATCTTTGACTAATAGGCGTTCTGTCATCATCTTTGATGAAGTTTAGTCATGTCCCAGGGTAAGTAGGAATACTTGCTTTTTGGTTTGTTCTGATAGGTAGTGTTAAGGTACACTGCAAAAAATATAAGATGCTTTAATTCCCATACTCTATATTTCTTCAGAAAAGCTTGGGAGATTAGCGAATATTTTGTATCTTTGCATCGCTTGATGGTTTTGGTGCTATGACGGCAAAGTAAATGATAATAAGAAAATATAATAATAACAATAAAAACGTATTGATTATGAGAACGTTAAAAATTTTACCCACAATGAAACACCAGTTGCTCCTTGTGGTCATGTTGTTTTGTAGTATGTCATCAGTACTTGCTGATGACAGTTCTTTGATTACCCAGCAGATAACAATCAATGTTGCTAAGGCAGGAACGTTGAAGGACAAGATTAATAGTAATCGAAAATATATGATTACTAATCTGAAACTTACTGGTAAACTGAATAATGATGATTTCGAGTTCATCAGAGAGATGGCTGGCTGCTATAAAGAAGATGGCTCGAAATATGATGGTCATTTGCAGTATTTAGACCTGGGAAAAGTAAAATTGATAAGTAATTATAAAATGTTTAATGCTTATGGCAATTTGGAAGATGATCATTATGGTACTTATAGGTATTCTCAAGATGAACGACCTACGCCTTATTCTGTGTCTGTGTCCTCCACTACAATCTCAGGTGTCTTTGCCTATTTATATGATTTGAAATCAATAGTTATTCCAGAAGGAGTGACCTATATTGGTGAAAGAACATTTCAATGTTGCCATAGTCTGAGTTCTTTAACATTACCATCAACTTTAGATTCTATTGGTTGTGATGCTTTTAAAACGATGGGGGGGGGATTCTTTCTCCTTATATGTTAAATCTGCAAATCCTCCTCATTTAGGAAATGTAAGATGGCATTATGCTTATAAAACTGGAAAAAAAGTTTGGCAAGAGGATAGACCTTTTTTTCTTACAGGCGGCATCAATACACTTTATATCCCTAAGGGAACTTTGAAACTTTATAAAGAGGCTGAGACATGGAAGGAAGATTTTAAGCTTGTTAAGAGTGTTGTAGAATTCGATCCAATTCCTTCTGAAGAGTTGATTACAGAGCAGAGAACTGTCAATGTTGAAAATCCTGGTTCTTTGAGTAGTCTGCTAAATGATTACGATAAATATAGAATAACCAACCTGAAACTGAAGGGTGAATTGGACATTCAAGATGTTGAGTTTATCCGAGAGATGGCTGGATGTTATGCTGAAGGTGGCGTGCCAAAATACAATGGTCATCTGTGGTATCTTGATATGAGTGAGGTGAAGTTTAAATATCCTAAAGAGTATGCCTATTTGACGATTTATGACAAAGATGGTGGTAAGAACGAAGCATATATTGAAGGTAAACTGTTAGAGGAGTTTTCTTGTAAAAGTACAAATAAACTGTTAGCATATTTATATAATTTGCAATCAGTTGTACTTCCTGTTGATTCTTCAAAGGATAATATTTACTTCTTATATAATTGCAGCGGTTTAACTTCGGTAAAGATACCTTCGGAAGTGACCGATATAGCAAAGGGTACTTTTAGTGGTTGCAGTGGCTTGACTTCAATAGATATTCCTTCAGGTGTAACTAGTATAGGAGATAGGGCTTTTTATGGTTGCAGTGGATTGACTTCAATAGACATTCCTTCAGGTGTGACTCGTATAGAAGAATATGCTTTTAGTGGTTGCAGCGGTTTGACTTCAATTGTAATCCCTTCTGGTGTGACTAGTATAGGAGGGGATGCTTTTAGAGGTTGCAGTGGATTGACTTCAATAGACATTCCTTCAGGTGTGACTAGTATAGCACCGAGTACTTTTAGTGATTGCAGTGGCTTGACTTCAATAGATATTCCTTCTGGTGTGACTAGTATAGGATGGGATGCTTTTTATGGTTGCAGTGGCTTGACTTCAATAGACATTCCTTCTGGTGTGACTAGTATAGGGGATAGGGCATTTTTTTATTGCAGTGGTTTGACTTCAATAGACATTCCTTCTGGTGTGACTAGTATAGCACCGAGAACTTTTAGTGGTTGCAGTGGCTTGACTTCAATAGACATTCCTTCAGGTGTGACTAGTATAGGAGAAAATACTTTTAATGGTTGTAGTGGTTTGACTTCAATAGACATTCCTTCAGGTGTGACTAGTATAGGATGGGGTACTTTTAGTGGTTGCAGTGGCTTGACTTCAATAGACATTCCTTCTGGTGTGACTAGTATAGGGGATTGGGCATTTTCTGGTTGCAGTGGCTTGACTTCAATAGACATTCCTTCTGGTGTGACTAGTATAGCAAAGGGTACTTTTAGTGGTTGCAGTGGCTTGACTTCAATAGACATTCCTTCTGGTGTAACTAGTATAGGAGATTGGGCATTTGATATATGTAGTAAATTGACTTCAGTAGTAATCCCTTCTTGTGTGACTAGTATAGGAAATCAAGTTTTTGGGAATTGCTATAATTTGACTTCTTTGTATTCTTATAGACCAGATCCTGTTGCTGTGGATTCTAACGTATTTTCAGGAATAGATGCAAACAAATGCACTCTATACGTACCGCAAGGATCATTTGGAAATTATTATGTTACATCTGGCTGGGATTACTTTAGCAAAATTGTGGAGTTTGACCCTACAGGCATTGGCGCTGTAACGACAAAGTCGGATGCCAAAGAAGTGTCTCGCTACTCTGTGGATGGTCAGAAACTGGATACACCAGTCAAGGGTTTGAACATTGTGAAGTATAACGATGGTAGTATCAAAAAGGTGGTCGTAGAGTAAGAAGTAACAGTATTGTAGAACTATAAGATAGGTGAAGCAATGTATAATAATGTAGATATTAAGAAAGAGGACTTGTTCCTCTATGATGAGTTGCTGGCTAAACAAAGCCAGTATCCTCAATATGTCATCAACCTTCATAAACAATTATTTAGCAAGAACGGTCTTGGTGCCGTTCTCGCTAATCTCCAACAAATGATAGACTGGGATGCAGACAAGACTGTTGCTCTACTGAAGAATATGCTGACCTTGGTAAAGAGTGTCAGGCAATATAGTAATATACGAATTGATGTCGAAGATTTAGCATCAAAGACATGGAGTAATTATCAGTCTGGTCTTGCTGCGTATATCAAGATTATCGAGGATTATATAGCTAAGAATGCCAAGAATCTGTCTAAAAATAAAGCAAAATGGCGTCAAGGTTATACTTCTGTAGCTAATGTGGTAGAGAACTTTGTTACCAGAATAGATGGCACGGAGTCTTTGTTGCAAGCCCTTGGTCTTGATATTTTCGGTTTTATTCGTTTGGTCTTAGACAATTCTTATTTCTTCGATCCAGAAATTGTTGCACAACGTCACAATGATATAAGAAGTGCTATTCAGAAGAACGATAAACTTCCTGCTCGCTGGACGGAAAACTATAAAGCGCTATACCCGGAAATGACCAAAGACAAAATAGTGAAGCAAAGTGAAACTACTAGCTCCATAATTTACAATGGTCATCCAGTGCAAATCGATAAGGATAATAATTATGCAGTAAGAAGTCTCATCAAGAATAAGTTTGGTTATACGGTGAGTCAAGGTCAGAAAAGTATTATCCAGTATTACAAGATTTCGCATATCTGGGGCGAGGCGTACGACCCTATCAAGTTTACCAATCTGTGGAATCTTGTACTTGTTCCAGCTTGGGCAAACGACTTGCTTGATAAGAGTTATAGCCGTAATGACCTCACGGTTACCTTTAAGCAGGTCATCAAGTCCATATGTCTTAACTTCTACCAAATGAAAAATCTTGATTGGAGCAGTTTGATGAATATGCCTTTATATAAGGAGCAACATGAGAATGATATGGTGGTCAAACTTAATCTTCATGGTGTGCAGTTTAATATCAACTGGATAGAAGGTATAGTTCAGTCTGGTGATTTAGGGAAAATCAAGAAAGCTACAGTTACCATTTAGCCTATATTAATATGCTTATATTTTGTTCAAACACATGTTCTGAAAGGCGTTAGAGCAAAATATAAGTAGTTTTTGTCAGCTGTTTACTCCCTTTTTTATAATTCATGCTGCTACAAAAAACATAAAACATTTGGGGGATTTGGAACTTATCTGTATCTTTGCGATCAAAATCAGTAAGTTATGAGAAAAAGAATATTTAAAAGAAAAGTATACGATAAAATGCTCGAATGGAAGCGAGAGAGAAATGGTAGCAGTTTTATATAGAAAAATGGTAAAGAAGTAGCAGAAAAGTGTAAAAATCCGTTCATGTAATAGCAATTATGTTACAATGAACGGATTTTTTTATTCGATGAAATGATTTTTTAAGCCGCTGTTCAGACCTTTATGTACTTTTGCAGCAGAAATCAAAACATTAACGCTAACAAATTAAACATTTAAAGTATGAACAACTTTTTAAATGGAAAGAGC
>OLGY01001168.1_pt1 | contig 14253 bp, 9 predicted proteins | sample 1605951 | NCBI WGS metagenome assembly OLGY01 (sample SAMN03283280) | human gut metagenome | biome: human-associated habitat; material: feces | host: Homo sapiens | place: Peru | collected 2012
CCCGGACGTTAGTCCGTGGCCGTCAGCCGCGCAGCGGCCTTATATGTATCTTATGAAAACTTGTGTTCTTATGTTCCCGCGGTAAGCGGCTAACACGAACGTTATCTTCTGTTCTTATGTCCTTATGTTCTTCTGTTTCCCGCGTTAGCGGCTGCCAAGTAACGCAACGGCGTCAGCCCATTAGCACTAATGTCATATTAGCACATTGTCACATTAACACATTAGCACATTGACTTATTTTTATTACTTTTGCACACAATAAGTCCGACGGATTAGGGAAACGGGTGTGAATCCCGTGCAGTCCCGCTGCTGTATGCCCTTTGTTCCGGCGCTCCAATGTGGCCACTGCTTTATGTCGACACGACCAAAGTGGGAAGGCGGAGCTGCCGGGGGATAAGCCAGAATACCTGCCGCCGGCCCTGGCAAGCACACTTGCCGGTGACGTATGACCGAGCCCCCGAGGAGGGGCTGGCTACAACACATCACCCAACACACTACACACATCAAGCATTGATAGCCCTTATTGTATCCGCATGTATCACCCTGGCGGAGCCTGACACGCTGCGCACGGCCGAAGTCACCGCCCAACGGCGCGTGGCCGGACTGGCCACTGCCGTTACCGTGCAACGCATCGACTCGGCCGACATCATGCGACGTGGCATCACAAGCACCGCCGACGCGCTGCGGCGCATGGCGGGCGTCAACCTGCGCGACTACGGCGGGGCCGGCGGACTTAAAACGGTGAGCGTGCGCGGACTGGGAGCCGGACACACGGCCGTGAGCTACGACGGACTGGCCGTGACCGACACGCGACAGGGACAAATTGACATGGGACAGTTCTGCATTGACAATCTGGCGGACATCGAACTGCAAACGCTCGACAACGCACAACTGCTCGTGCCTGTGCGCAACATGACCTCTGCCGTGGTGAACATGCACACTCCCTGGAGCCTCAACCCCGACCACCGATGGCACGCCACTGCCACACTGCAACAGGCCTCGTTCAACACCTGGGCACCCGCCCTCACGCTCAACAAGGCATGGCGCAGCGGCACAGCCATGAATGTGAGCAGCAACTACTTCTTTGCCGACAACAACTATCCCTTTACACTGAAAAACGGACTCACCACCTCACACCTCACTCGTAACAACAGCCGCATGCAGCGCGTCACCACCGAGGCCAATGTGAGGCAAACACTCAGCCACGGGGGCATGGTCACCGCCAAAGCTTACTTTTACCACAACTACCGCCACCTGCCCGGCATGGTGCACTACTATGTGAACAATGGCACGGAGCGCCTGCTCGAGCAAACGGCTTTTGGCCAGGCACACTGGCAGCAGCAGTGGCAACGGCTGAGTGTGTTTGCGGCAGCTAAATACAACTGGCAAACAAGCCAGTACACCGACATAGGGGGGCAATATCCCGGCGGCGCACTGCACCAAAACTATTGGCAGCGCGAGGCATACGCCACAGCCGGGGCGGCACTGCACCTCACGGCATGGTTGCAAGCAGCCTACACCACCGACTATTCACACGCCTCACAGAACAACAACCTGCCCACCGACCACGCCGTGAGCCGCGACACCTGGCTGCAAGCCCTCGCGCTGCAACTGCACACCGCGCGCTGGCAACTGATGGCACGCGGCATACTACACTGCTACTGGAACCACATGCGCCACGGTACAGCGGCGGCCAACGCACAACGCCTCACCCCAAGCCTTACAGCCTCGTATCTGGCTGTGCGCGCACCGCTATGGCTCTACCTCAGGGCGGGCTACAAGGAGAGTTTCCGCATGCCCACCTTCACCGAGAACTATTACTACCACCTGGGCTCTGCCACCCTCAAGCCCGAACTCACGCGCCAACTCTCGGCAGGGCTCACCATGCAGGCCGCTCCCAGCCGCAAGTGGTGGCCACTGGTGGCCCTTACGGCCGATGGTTACTACAACCGTGTGGCCGACCGCATCGTGTCGGTGCCCTACAACCTGTTTGTGTGGCGCACGGTGAACATGGGCGATGTGCGCACCGCCGGACTCGACGTCACGCTGCAGAGCACATGGCAACCTGTGCCACGCCACACCTTGCTGCTGGCTGCCAACTACACCCTTCAGCACAGCACCGACCACACGTCGGCCAATCTCTCCACCTGGCACAAACAACTGGCTTACACTCCGGTGCACAGCGGGGCGGCCTCGCTCACCTGGCAGAGTCCGTGGGTGGCTGTGGTGGGCAGTGTGTCGTACGCTTCACTACGCTGGTGTAACAATGAGCATATAGCCAACACCAATTTGCCGGCCTACGCAGAGTGCGGATTTGCCCTCTACCGCACACTGCAACTGCTTCATTCACAACTCACTTTGCGTGCCGACTTGGTAAATGCCTTTGACAAACGCTATGAGGTGATCGGGCGCTACCCCATGCCCGGACGCTCCTACAGACTCAGCATCAAATACCAATTATAAGGTGAAGAGTTAACAAGTTGACAAGTTGACAGGTTGACAGGTTGACAGGTTGACAAGTAAGTATGTTCAACACTACTTACTGAATGGTAAGGAGCTTAATATATTTGGCATACTTACCTGCAAACCCGACAACTTGTTTACTAAATTCTACAACGCATATATCAACAATAAATACAATAATAACACAACTATTATATTAAATCAATTATGCTTAAACAACTCAAGTTTGCAGCCATTGCGCTGCTCGTAGCGGTAGGTTTCACCGCTTGTTCGGACGATGAACCCACTCCCGCTCCCGCACCCCTGCGCGGTGAGGCCGGCATGTACGTTATCAACCAAGGCAACTCTTATGGCAACGTGGCCGGTGCACTCGACTTCATTGCACAGAACGGCACCAAAACCGACAGTGTGTTCTTCAAGGCTAACGGCCAGTTGATTGGCGACGCACCGCAAAAGCCCATCATCTACGGCTCAAAGATGTATGTGCCCGTATATGCTTCAAACCTCGTATGGGTGCTCGACGCCAACACTGCTACTGTAATAGGCAGCGTACAGACCAACCAACCCGAAGCTGTATGCGCCAGCAACGGTCATGTGTACATCAGCAACAACGACGGCTTTGTCACCCGCATCGACACCACAAGCTACACCAAGTCAGCCCCACTGGCTGTAGGCCCCAACCCTTATGGCATAGCTGCCGCCAATGGCAAGGTGTACGTGGCTTGTAGCGATGCCAACAATTATGGCGCAGGTTATGCCAACTCGGCCATCGCCGTAATTGACGAAGCTACCTTCAGCAAGGTGAAGAGCATCACCAACGAGGGCATTACCGACCCTTGGGAGATGGCTACCGACAACTCGGGCAATGTGTACGTTACCACGCCCTACACCGCCAACAAGGTGTGGAAGATTGATGCCAACGACAATGTGTCGGCACTGTGCGACGGTACTTATATTGCCACCAACACCCAAAACCGCACATCGCGCGCTACGGGCAAGCAGGACTTGCTCTATGTTATCCATGCCGTGACCGACTGGAGCACTTACACCACCACCATCAGCAGCAGTGTGTACAATGCGGCCACTGGCGCACAGTTGAGCAACAATTTCCTGCAAACTCCCGCCAACACCACCGAGTACACCTTTGCCCCTATCTGTATGGACGTGAACCCGGCCAACGGCGACATCTATGTTTGCTCTGACAACGGCTCTAATGGTTATGCCAAGCCCGGCTACATCAACGTATACACCAGCAATGGTGCATTCAGCAAGCGCATTGCCACAGGCATTCACCCCTATGGCGTGATATTTAAGTAAGCCACGCTCGCACTGCGAGCAAATGTGCAGATACAAAGATGTGCAGATGATGTAATTGTATATCATCTGCACATCTTCGTATCTGCACATTTGTGTACATCAGCAAGCAGCGCTCGCCTGACTCTCCAAATAATGTGCTATTCCGTCCTCATCATTCGAGAGCGTTACAAAGTCAGCTTCGGCGCGCACCTCGGGGGCAGCATTAGCCATAGCCACCCCGATGCCGGCCAGTCGCAACATTGACAAGTCGTTATAACCATCGCCAAAAGCTATCATGTCGGCCGGCTGCTGCCCAATGAGGCTCAGCAAGCGCATGAGCGACTGCGCCTTGTCAATGCCCTTGGGCACCAGTTCGAGAAAGAAAGGAGCCGAGCGGAACACCTCCATGTCATTTCCCACCACATCGGCCAGTTCAGCCTCGGCACGCACCATGTCGTCGGGGTGTCCCGTCATGAGCAGTTTGGTAGGTTGCGGCTCAATGGCCTCGAGCAAGTTATCCACACCCCGTATAGCCATATTGTTAATACGGCTCTCCTCGTGCACATATTCATCGTCAGGCATTTCCGTCACAATGTCGTGTCCCACATATCCCAGCAAGGCATAGTGGTGTTGGCGCGCATACTGGTGCAGCACCGGAATGACCTGTGCCGGCAGGTGTTTGGCATAGATAAGCTCTTTGCTTTTCCAGTCCACAATTTGTCCGCCATTGTACGACAGAATGTAGCCGCCGCGTTTTTCCATTTCGAGGCATTCGGCCACCGGCGCAATGCCATAAGTAGGGCGTCCCGAAGCCAGCACCAGCACAGCCCCATTGGCCTCAGCATCGAGCAGTGCCTGGCGTGTGCGCGGTGTTACTTTCTTTTCGCTATTGGTAAGCGTACCATCAAGGTCTAAACTGATTATCATGAAAAAGGTGTTGAATTATTGTATATAGAAAAACACAGCAACATCTACGCTAAGGCGTCAGCATATTATCCTCGGCGTCAGCCCTTATGTTCTTGAAGCCACGCAGACGTCAGTCCGTGGCCTTCAGCCGCGCAGCGGCCTTATGTCCTTTTGTACTTATGTTCTTTTGTTTTCCGCGTTAGCGGCTGCCAAACCACGCTAAGGCGTCAGCCCATTACCACATTGCCACATTAACGAAACGCGCTCGTCGCCTCCCACATCACAATGCCAGCCGTCACGCTCACATTCATGCTATGCTTTGTGCCATACTGCGGAATTTCGAGAGCCTGGTCGCAAGCGTCCACCACGTCCTGCCGTACCCCCTTCACCTCATTCCCCATCACCAGGGCATAGCGTTTTGAAGGGTCGAACTTGAAGGCACCCAGTTTAAGGCTGCCCTCCACCTGCTCCACCGCCAGCACCACGTAGCCCGCCGCCTTGAGTTCGCTTACAGCCTGCAGCGTATCGTTATAGTAGCGCCATGTCACAGAGTCCTCGGCCCCGAGAGCCGTTTTGTGCATCTCGGCCGAAGGCGGTGTGGCCGTAATGCCACACATATACACCGCCTCAATGCGCATGGCATCGGCCGTGCGCAACACACTGCCCACATTGTGCACCGAGCGTATGTTGTCGAGCACCATCACAAGCGGCACCTTGGGTGCCTGCTTAAAAGTGTCAACGTCTATGCGGTTAAGATCCTCAACAGTAAGTTTTCGCATTGCTTGTATATTATATATTTATTTGCCTGCAAAGTTACGAAAACCCCGTGGATAACCCCGTGCATAAACTGTGGAAAAGCTGTGGAGAGGGATGGGGATAACCTACTCCCCCGCATGGCCGTATGGCCCAATATGGTTATCCACGAGTTCACAACGTTTTACGCAGTATTTCACCACCATAGTCCACAGTTTTCGGCCACTTTCCACAAACTTTTTTTGTACACCTAAAAGTTTTCAACAGGGTGTGGAATAGTCACAGCCCATGCCGCCAACCCACCTTTATAAATAGGCATTTTGCCCCAACCACAGGCTGTGGATAAAAATGTGAGTAACCCCGTGCAAAACGGGGATAACTTACTGGCCAAATTTTGGGCTAAAAAACTATGCACACTTTCCACAGCCATATATACCCAACATAGGTATCTTTAATTTTAATCTATAGAATAAAAAAGAAAATAGAATAGTGAGTATATGAGGGAATGAGCCGGTGTGTGGAAAAATCGTTCGCCCCTTGTTGGCAGTGTGGTCGTACCAGGGTGTTTCGCCCCGTTCCCCACCGCGCGGTTACGGCATGGGGCGAGCGGGTATTCTGTTACGGGAGGGCGATATTTCTGTCGGAGCAAACCGAATGCCGCTCCCCCGTAACAGAAATGCCGCTCCCCCGTAACCGGAAATCGGCACAGCCAGTGCCGTGACGCGGCTGGGGGCGGAGGCCATTGGGCAACGACTGCCAGGCGGTGGCACACGGCGTGAATGCACATCGCTCTACTTCCATATTTTACCACCTATGCCGTGTTTTCGACCACTTATGCACACCAACTAAATTATTTTTAAGAAAAAGCAGATTAAGACGTGCTAATAACAATAAATATTCATACCTTTGTGGCATAAGGCAAACACTTATTTACATCTAAAGGCATACGCTTGCCTGTATGATACAAGTTAGTTTGCAGGACTTATAGCGACAATTAAACACATTACTTAAAACCTATAACCCCTCTACAGATTATGGCAAACCCACTATTCAAGCACCTATTGGTAACGGGAATGCTCTGTGCCGGAACAACCCTGTTGTTCACTGGTTGCATTGACGATTCCTACGATCTCGATAAAGTAGACCTTACCATGAAACTTAACACCGACGGACTCGGTGTGAAACTTGGCAATACCGACCTCATTGCGCTGGCCGACATTATTGACGAAGACGAAACGGTGAAAACCGAGGCTAACGGACTTTACTACTTGGTGAAGGACGGCACCTCAAACTTCAACGTTAAGGTGGACAACATGACCACCAGTTTTAACGACACCAAACTCGACATGGATGCGCCGGTACTCGAATATAAAGACGTATACGAGCAGCTGAGAGATAAAGGCATACCCGTAACAGAAGGCAGCACACTGCCCATACCGGAAAACTTTGAAATGCACGGCAGCGCCGAGGGTAACCAAAAGATTGACTTCAGCATTACCGATGTGAATGACGTGAAGCAGGTTAAGACTATCGACCTGCAAAGGTCGAAGGTGGCCTTGACGCTGACCGAGGCCAATCACCCCGTCACACTCAACCTGGGTGTGACACACCTTAAAAATATCCGCCTCTATCTGCCAAAATTCCTCGGTGTGACCGATGTGGCTCCGGGCTGGGAACTGAAAGAAGGCAATGTGCTTGTGTACACAAAAAACGGCGGCACATACAACTACAACCGCAACAATCCTGAAATTTGCTCAATCTACCTCAACAAGGTGGCGCTCGACCAAACCGAACATAACGGTAAGGTGGAGAATGGCAGCATCGAACTGACACCCGCCGAGCTTAATATAAGAATGACCGCCGAGCAAGTGTTCTTTGAAAACCGTGCCGGCCGCGAGCTCAGCATGAACGTAGGCGACCAGGCTTCGGTGCGCCTCGACATAAAGGTGCCCAACAATGTGCTCAACATCAACCAGGTGACGGGTATATTCAATCCGGTCATCAACCCCGACAACGAGCGCATCGACGTGAGCAACGACCTGCCCGACTTTTTGCAGGACAAGGACGTGCGCATTGTGGCTACCAACCCCACCATACGTTTCCATGCCAACATGAGCACACTGCCCGTGGGCATTGACATGAGGGGTACGCTCACAGCTGTGAAGGAGAATGGTGCCTTTGAGAATGGTGCCACCACTAAGAAAGTAAAGCTTGACAAGGGCGTGATGGAAATGGGCCGCGATAACTATGTGTACTACTGCAATCAGGGTAACACCCCCTACGACCCCGAAGGGGCCAAGGCCGGTGCTGCCACGGTGAAGAACACGGCTAACATTGGCGATCTCATTACCGAATTGCCCGATTATCTGGAGGTAGACCTTAAGAACAATCAAATCAACGTAAAGAATGAGTACTACACCGTGCAGCTTGGCCGCGACTATCATGTTGATGCCGACTACAGCGTGTTTGTACCATTTGAGTTTGACCGCGGCCTGAAGGTAGTGTACAACGACTCTACCGAGAGCATGCACAGCGACCTCAAGGATCTCAGCGCCACTGGTACACTCGAGGTGATGGCCGATGCTTACAACACCATTCCGCTCGAGCTGCTTGTGGGCTTGAAGGCTGTAGATGTGGACGGCAATGAGGTGCCTGTTGAGTTCAACACCGCCGAGGCCCATGTGGCTCCGGGCGACGGCAGCACCTACACCATGAACGGCGAGGTGAAGCAGCGCAGTGGCTCAGAGGTGATGACGCCTATTAAGATTACTGCCAAACTTGATGACAAGGACCTGCTCAGCCGCATCGACAAGCTGTGCTTCAACATACATGCCGACGCTACTGGCAGCAACAAGTTGGTGTCTACCCAGTACCTCAAGCTTAACAATATCAAGATCAAGCTCCATGCGGGTGTGATTGCCGATTTCAACTAAATCCCTTTCATAGTCTAATACAATACTCTGACCAATATGAAACTACGTCATATACTCTCACTGGCCGCCATGCTGGCACTGCCTGCTGCGGCACAGACCGAAGTGAGCACCACTTACTTCATGAACTCTTCGACCTCACGCCACGACATCAACCCTGCCTTGCTCGACAAGCCGTATGTGTCGATGCCGTTACTGCCACTGGGCGACTTCAGCGTGGGGACAACGGGTAACATCGGACTGAAAAAGTTTGTTTATAAAATGGGGCCCGACTGGCAGGGCTACGGCGAGAACGGCAACACCCTTACCACCTTTATGCACCCCAATGTGGACGCTGGTGAGTTCCTTGGCGGACTGAAGGACAAGAACCGCCTTTCGCTTAACCTCAAATATCAGTTGTTCGGCTTTGGCTTCAAGGCTTTTGGCGGCATCAACTCGGTAGAGCTCAATGTGCGCTCCAACACCAATCTGTGTCTGCCCAAAACGCTGTTTGAGTTTATGAAGAACATCGGCAGCCAGGAGTACGACATTACCAACCTGGGTGTGCGCACCGAAAACTATGCCGAGTTGGGCTTGGGCCACTCACACAAAATTGACGACAAATGGACTGTGGGCGGCAAGCTCAAATTCCTCTTTGGTTTGGCTTATGCCGATGTGTCGGGCAAGGACGTGCGTTTCCAGCTGGCCGAAGACAAGTGGCAGGTGAGCGGCAACGTGCAGGCTGTGGCCTCGATTATGAAAACCGAGTTCAAGCAGTCGGACAAGACGGAGCCTGTTGAGGATGTGCAGCCCGGCGAACTGCCGCGCCACCGCATCAAGGAGCTTGGCGACTTTAAGGCCGGTCTGGCTGGCTTTGGTATGGCCGTAGACTTGGGTGCCACCTACAAGGTGATGGAAGACCTCACGGTGAGCGCAGCCCTTACCGACCTGGGCTTTATAAACTGGAGCAATGCGCAGCACGCCTCATCGGCCGGCCATTGGGAATTTGAAGGCTTTGGCAATGGCAACTACGACGAGGAAATACCCGTCAACCAGGACGGCCGCGACCTTGGCGACCAGTTTAAGGACCTTGGCGACGACCTTGGCGATGCCTTTGCCGTGTACGACGACGGTGTGAAGTCGGCCACCCGTGCCTTGGCTGCTACCCTCAGCCTCGGTGCCGAGTATACGCTGCCGGCTTATCGCAACCTGCGTTTCGGTTTCCTCTATCAGAGCCGCATGGCGGGTCGCCACAGCTACCACCAGGGTCGTTTCTCGGCCAACGTGGCACCTGTTAAGTGGTTCGATGCCTCGTTGAGCATGGGCTTTACCAGCACAGGTGTGCAGGGTGGTCTTGTGGCCAGTCTCCACGCCAAGCACTTCAACTTTACCATCGGTACCGACCGCTTCTTTGGCAAATTGAGCAAGCAGGGCATTCCCCTCAACCGTGCCAACAGCAACATCGCCATTGGCATGTCGTTCCCGTTGTAGAATAATGTGCTAATGAGTTAATATGGCAATGTGCCAATATGTTAATGAGCAGACGCCGTAGCGTTGCTTGTTGGCATATTGGCACATTGTTATATATTGCTGTAGGGTGAAACGTCCAAGGCGTATCGTAATGCTTTTGCCCTTACAGGGCGCGACTGCTCCAACACGGGGGGACCCAGGGTGTCGCTTCGCTTGCCCTGGGCTATGAAGAACATTGGGCTTTCATTGGCATCATCGGCTGCGGCTCAGCAATTCAAGCAAGCTTGATTGCATTCGCCTTGCACGATGATTCAGCCCGCACAAATTGAGTTTTGACACACCCTCTCAACAGCAAAGGCGGCCTTTTATATCAAACCAGCCTCCACCATGCGCACCACGCGCTCCGTGTACCGGTCGTCGCCGTCGGGGTCATACTTCTTGTTGAGGCTGTTGCCAAACAGCACGGCAATGCCCTGGTACAGGTTGGCCTTGAATGGCCCGATAAAAGCCTTGGCTATGGCGTAGCCCGTCTGGTTGCACTCGCGGTTGACCAGCTTGATGAGCAGGCGCCCCTGCGAGCGTGTCAGCTTTTTAAGCGCCGGGCCATATTGCGCCTTCAGTCCGCGCTCCACCTCCTTGATGTGGGCATCGCGCGAGCGCTTGTCGGGCAGCTGGTCGAGCACCTCCACCGTCTCGATAATGGTAAGTTTGGCCAGTTTGGCCCATGGCAGCACCTTCTTTACGTTGTACACCAGGCGGTTGTACTCCGCCCGCTCGCGGTCGTTCTTAAACGTGAGCGGTGCATACTTGGGCAGCGCCGGCATGATAATGTGCGGAATGGTCTTGCCCTTGTACTGCACGGTGCCCATCTGCGTCATAATGGGCACCTCCACCTCCTCCACCTCCGTGTTTTGCTTTCCTGCATCATCGGTGGGCTGCTGCGCCAGCATGGGGGCGCAAGGGGCAAGCAGCATGAACAGCATGACTACTATTTTGTGTAACATGTGATAGTGTGCGGTTATTTTGGCAACAAAAGTACGAAGTTTGTATCTCTTACAGCGTTATTATATATTAAAGACTTTGCACTTTCCCGAAAAATATCGTTACTTTGTAAGTATTAAGCCCGCTCTTGGGAGCAGCTGTAAAACAAAACCATGAAATTATGGCAAAGAAAGATAAAAAGGGAGGCTCTGGCTCGCGCCTTAAGAAAAAGGCCGTGGCACAGCAGCTCGTCGACCTGTTCAACGAGTTCCCTGAGAAAGAATATGACGTGAAGGACCTGTTTGCCCACTTCAAGGCAAGCAACCACCCGGCCAAAATGATAGTGATGGACGCACTCAACGATTTGGTGCTCGACGATTATGTAACCTCCGACGGACAGGGGCACTACCGCAATGCTGTGCGCTCTAACGTGATGGAGGGCACATTTGTGCGCAAGCGCAACGGACGCAACTCGTTTGTGCCCGACGATGGCGGCAAAAGCATACTGGTGTGTGAGCGCAACTCGCTGCACGCGCTCGACGGCGACCGCGTGAGGGTGACCATGCTGGCACGCCGCGCCGGACACACCCGCGAGGCCGAGGTGACCGAAATACTTGAACGCGCCAACGACACCTTTGTAGGACAACTGCAGGTGGAGCGCGGCTACGGCTTTCTTGTGACCGAGAGCCGCTCGCTGGCCAACGACATCTTCATACCCAAAGACAAGCTCAACGGCGGACAGAACGGCGACAAGGCCGTGGTAAAGATTATTGAGTGGCCCAGCGACTCGAAAAGCCCCATTGGCAAGGTGGTGGACATACTTGGCAAGCAGGGCGAGAATAATGCCGAGATGCATGCCATACTGGCGCAGTACGGACTGCCGTACACCTACCCCGAAAAGGTGGAGAAGGCGGCCGAGAAACTCTCGCCCGATATCACGCCCGAGGAGATATCACGCCGCGAGGACTTTAGAGAGGTGACAACCTTCACCATCGACCCGCACGATGCCAAGGACTTTGACGATGCACTGTCAATACGCCAGCTGCAAAAGGGCCTGTGGGAGGTGGGTGTGCACATTGCTGATGTGTCGCACTATGTGAAGGAGGGCGACATCATTGACAAGGAGGCCGTGAAGCGTGCCACCAGTGTGTACCTCGTTGACCGCACCATACCCATGCTGCCCGAGCGCTTGTGCAACTTTATATGCTCGCTGCGACCCGATGAGGAGAAACTGGCTTACTCTACCATATTCCACATCAACGACAAGGGCGAGATAAAGGACTGGCACCTGGCACACACGGTGATCAAGAGCAACCGCCGCTTTACCTACGAGGAGGTGCAGACCATACTCGAGCGCAACGGCGTGGCCTCGGAGGCCGACCTCAACCTGCCGGGCGAACACCCCGAACCACTGCCCGCTGGCGCTGAGCCCGAGGGCGAATATGCGGCCGAACTCATACAGCTTGACAAATTTGCCAAGATACTGCGCGCCAAACGCTTCAAAAACGGCTCAATAGGCTTTGACCGCTCAGAGGTGCGCTTTGAGGTGGACGAAAAGGGACACCCCATCAGCACTTATGTCAAGGTGGCCAAGGACGCCAACAAGCTGGTTGAGGAGTTTATGCTGCTGGCCAACCGCAGTGTGGCACAGATGATAGCCGTGGTGCCGCGCGGCCGAAAGCCAAAGGTGTTCGTCTACCGTATTCACGATGTGCCCGACCCCGAAAAGATGGAGAAGCTCAGCGGCTTTGTGGCACGCTTTGGCTATAAAATACGCACCGAGGGCACCAAAACCGAGGTGAGCAAGAGCCTTAACCGCCTGCTCTCAGACATTAAGGGCAAAAAGGAGGAAGAGGTGGTTGAAATGGTGGCGCTGCGTGCCATGATGAAGGCGCGCTACAGCACACACAACATTGGCCACTATGGCTTGATGTTTGACTATTACACCCACTTCACATCGCCCATACGACGCTATCCCGACACCATGGTACACCGCTTGCTCACACGCTATGCTGAGGGCGGACGCTCGGTGAGCCAGACAAAATATGAGGACTTGTGTGAACACGCCTCGAACATGGAGCAGCTGGCTGCCACGGCTGAGCGCGCCTCTATCAAGTATAAGCAGGTTGAGTTCATGGCCGACCGCATTGGCCAGGAGTTCGACGGCACAGTGAGCGGTGTGACGGAGTTTGGCCTGTATGTGGAGATTACCGAGAACTCGTGCGAGGGCATGGTTCCGCTGCGCTTGTTGCTCGACGACTACTATGAGTTCGACGAGCGCAACTTCTGCCTGGTGGGCCGCCGCTACCGCAAGCGTTACAGCCTGGGCGACAAGGTGCGCATACGCGTGGAGCGCGCTAACCTTGAGCGTCGCCAGCTCGACTTTGCCCTGGTGGGCGACGAGGGGGGCGACATAAAGCCCGAAAAGGCTGCCAAGAGCGGGGGCGCACCCGTGCCGCCACCTGAAGCCAAAAAGGCTAAGGGCGGCAAAAAGAACTATGCCAAGAAGAATAAGCGTCCGCGCGCTGGCCGTGCCAAACGCGCGGCAAAATAAAGACACGTGAGGGCCAGGGGCTGCCGGGTATGACGGTGTATGCGCCTGGCTCTCAATCTCCTTTCCTTGACCTTATATTCTAACCTTTTATGCAGAATACTTTAACCGGCGAAATAGAGCGTCACGTGCAGCGCGCCATGAACACGCACTCCGACTTTGTGTGGCTCAGCCAGTTGCTGCACAATGCAACTGGCGAATATATCAGTCCTACTACGCTCAAGCGGTTGTGGGGCCACCAAACGGACTATTGCCACCCGAGCCCTTATACGCTCAATCTGCTCTCGCGCTATTTGGGCTATGCCGACTACGAGGCCTTTAAGCGGGGGCTGCATGCCGACTATGCGTCGAGCGCCATACAAACACGCTGCTACATGTCGGCAAACTTGAGCGAGGGCGATGTGCTCACGCTCACGTGGCGCCCCGACCGCCGTATGCTGGTGCGCTATGTGGGCAACGACAGTTTTGAGGTGGTGGAGGTTGAGAACTCTAAGTTATATGTGGGCGACACCTTTACTTGCCAGTCGTTTGTTGAGGGCGAAATGGCTGTGCTCAGCAATTTGCGACATAATGGCAAAGGCCCCTTTGTCTACCTCATAGGCAAGCAGGGTGGCGTGGGCATCACGCCCGATTTTACCCCCCCCATCAGCAAGTGACAGTTGTGCTCTTTGACTGACGGGCAGATTTATATAGGTGTTGTCCGGTAAAACGTAAACAAGCTAACGCTACCTCTAATGGGGGCGACGCGTCCCGCGTCGGGAAAAATGCCATGTTTTTCGCTTTACACTGCTGAGGCTGCCGCTAACGCGGTAAACAGAAGGACATAAGAACATAAGATATGACGTTTGTGTTAGCCGCTTACCGCGGAGACATAAGAACATAAGCTACATAAGAAACATATAAGGCCGCTGCGCGGCTGACGGC
>OLGY01001174.1_pt1 | contig 14227 bp, 18 predicted proteins | sample 1605951 | NCBI WGS metagenome assembly OLGY01 (sample SAMN03283280) | human gut metagenome | biome: human-associated habitat; material: feces | host: Homo sapiens | place: Peru | collected 2012
TCTCTTTCAGTGAAAAAGCTTTTGCTTACAGAATGAAGAATGAAGCAATGAAACAAAAAGTAGGTCGGAAAAAGGGACAAAGTGGCCAACAAAAGAAAGGCAAGAAGACAATTGAATTAATTGGAGAAGAGTTTGGTGACAGCCCAAAGCAAGTTCAGAGATATATCGCAGTAACAAGGCTGATTCCTGAATTGCTTCAAAAGCTCGATCGGGGAGAAATTTCATTTAATCCTGCTGTAGAAATCTCTGCATTAACAAAAGAAGAACAAAGAGAATTACTGGAAGCAATGAATTATACTATAGATTAAAAAGATGGAGGAAACAGACAATGAAAACATTTGAGTACACAATCACAGACCCGGTAGGAATTCACGCAAGACCTGCAGGAGAGCTTGTAAAAGAAGCAAAAAAGTATGAGGACACTATTACAGTCACAAAGGGTGATAAGAGTGCAGAGGCAAAGAGACTTATGTCTTTACTCGGACTTTGTGTTGTAAAAGGTGATACCGTAACAGTATCTGTTGAAGGTGCCAATGAGGCAAGCACAGTTGTTGCTATAGAGAAATTTTTCAAAGAGAATTTATAAAGAAAGTCTATAAAAGAGGAAAATCATGGAAACAAAGATTGGTAAGAAGATATTCAGCGGCATAGCGATTGGAAAAATCCAGTTTTACAAGAAATCGGAAAATGTTATAGCAAGAACGAAGATTTCAGATGTCGATGAAGAGATAAATCGATATGAGGATGCGAAGAAAACAGCTATAGAGCAATTAAATGATTTATATGAGAAGGCTGTGGTCGAAGTCGGTGAGGCAAATGCAGATATTTTCAGTGTACATGCTATGATGCTTGAAGATGATGATTACAATGAGTCTGTGCACAATATTATCTCAACCCAGCAGATGAACGCTGAATACGCAGCAGATATGACTGGAGATAATTTCGCAGAGATATTTTCAAATATGAATGACGATTATTTCAAAGCGCGTGCATTGATATCAAAGATATTACCAATCGTGTGATTTCCATTCTGTGTGGAAATACACAGGATAATGAGATCGGGGATGATCGGTCATACTTGTGGCTGATGATCTGACACCTAGTGAAACGGTTCAGATGGACAAGAGTAAGCTTTTGGCATTTGTTACAAAGTATGGTTCAGCAAATTCACACACGGCTATTCTGGCAAGGACGATGGGGATTCCTGCACTTATAGGAGTAGATATTGATGAAGAGTGGAATGGCAAAATTGGTGTTGTTGACGGCTATGAAGGACAATTTGTCGTAGACCCTGATATAACAGTGCTTGAGCAATTTTTTAAGAGAAAAGCGACTGATGATGAACAGAAAAAACTTTTGCAGAATTTAAAGGGCAAGGAGAACATCACAAAGTCAGGACGTAAAATTAACCTGTTTGCCAATATCGGAAATCCTGGAGATCTTGTATCCGTCATGGAGAATGATGCAGGGGGAATAGGACTTTTCAGAAGTGAGTTTTTGTATCTTGAATCAGACCATTATCCAACAGAGGAAGAACAGTTTCAGGCATACAAAAAAGTCGTAGAGACGATGGGCGGAAGAAAGGTAATCATCAGAACACTTGATATAGGAGCTGACAAGCAGGTCGATTATTTTAAGCTGGACAAGGAAGAAAATCCAGCACTTGGCTATAGAGCTATAAGAATCTGTCTGACACGACCTGAGATATTTAAGACTCAGCTTAGGGCTCTTTTCCGTGCAAGCGCATATGGAAATCTTGCCATCATGTATCCGATGATTATATCTGTGGATGAGGTTGTAAAGATCAAAGAGATTTCAAAACAGGTAAAAGATGAACTTACTAAAGAAGGAATTAAGATTGGCAATGTGGAGGAAGGTATCATGATAGAGACACCAGCGGCTGCATTGATGAGCGATAAACTTGCAAAACACGTTGACTTCTTTAGTATAGGAACAAATGATCTGACACAATATACTCTTGCGATAGACAGGCAGAATGCAAAGCTTGACTGCTTCTATGATGCACATCATCCTGCTTTGCTTAGAGCAATTAAGATGATAATAGAAAATGCACATAAAGCAGGAATCTGGGCAGGAATCTGTGGAGAGCTTGGCGCAGATACATCACTTACCCAGTCATTTATAGATATGGGAATTGATGAACTGAGTGTTTCACCAGGCTGCATTTTGACAGTCAGAAAAGCAATACGTGAAGCCGAGTAAAGCAACAAAGTTACATAATATTGTAATAAATCCCATAATTGGTATGGAAATGATATCAATTATGGGATTTTTTTGTGCAAAATTAATAATTGTTACTGTTCAGACCATAGCCAATCACCTTGCTGATTAGCTATGCGGATGTAAGTTTTGACCTGAGTGCATCTGTACTATGTCTGAATTGTTACGAAGATCAAGGAGAATTTTGAGTATGGATTTTAAAAATGCGAAAGAACTTCTTACATTATGTAAAGAACACAATTTACCAGTCTCCGAGATTATGCGTCAAAGAGAAATCCAGGTCGGCGAGCGCGATGAGAACGACACTGCTCAGAAAATGGCCCGTGTACTTGAGATTATGAAAGATGCTGCTTTCTCTCCTGTTGAAAGTCCGATCCGATCTATGGGCGGTCTGATCGGAGGAGAATCTCAGAAATTATCTGAACATTTCACAACTGGAAAGGGCTTATGCGGAGTTAAATTTATACTTCTTATTTACATTTTTCCTGAATATACAGATTCAGTTCTGTCTTCACCTGCTCCATCTCTCTTTTCGTATTCGGATTTGAATAAGGAATTCTTGCTACCAATTTGTCCACATAATGATTTTCACATATCATCTCATATGTCACTTTAAAATTAATATCAAAAAAGTAGGCAAGATAGGACATCCAGTAATCCATCTTCGTTTTTCTTGTCTCTGACAGAACAGACGTCCGGCCTTCAAACTGCTGCATGATTTCCATACTAATATCAGACTTTCCTACCTCTTCTGCAGAAACTCCCAACATTGCTTCTATCGCATCCTCCAATTTCACCCTGCAATTATCCAGTTTGTCCGCATCACGTATAATCTGAGCATGTAATAATTCTCTCTCATCAACAATTCCTTTCAGACAATACTCACTGTGTCTTGCAATTGCTGTTTTGATAATTCCATCCCATGTATCTTCTCTGACAAAACGTCGGATCATTCCTTCCTCAAATAGAATCTTTACTCCAAATGATGCATGATCCATCGTCCCCGGTTCAAAGCTGTCATAACGTTTCAACTGCTCGAATCTTCCGATATCATGCAGTAATCCTATAATTTGAGCAAGCTCACAGTCTTCTTCTGAGAGATTCAGTCCCTCTGCTATCTTTCTGCTGCATTCTACCACTCCATAAGTATGTATAATTTTTAATTTCACCTTATCATTTTCTCTGTCGTAACCATCCAGATAATGTTCAAATTCTTCTTTTGCATGTCCTAAATCAATCAATTACTTATCCTCCCCTTACTTTTGTTTTCTACTTAGATTATAAAGGAAATCCAGTGTATTTTGTCTGATTTTTAAATTATTTTTCCTAACAAAAGCCCTGTGGTCCAGAATATACTAAACCACAGGGTTTTTATCTACCTCAGATTCTATTTTCTCTTACTTAAATACTACAGATAGAACTCCATCGGATAAGACGGATACTCAATCTCGTCCAGCTGATCCATTGTGATCAGACCTGCCGGTGCACGGAGAACGGACGGAATTCGATTTACGATCGTGGCACAGGTGTGCTCTACGGTTGCCGGTTTTACCACATGGAACTCTGTATCCGGTTCACCTGTAATCTGCCAGTCACACATATCTCCATCTTCCGGACCATATACCTTACCGATACAACTTGTCTCGATAATTGGTCCCTGGAATGTCTCTGTTGTAACAACTGCTGCCATACCGATACAATTTCCCTTCGGAATTGTTGCATTCATTGTAGATGAGAACAGGTCTGAATCATGGAAATACGGTACACACTTCTGAGTCTGACTCTTGATCGTCCATCCCATTTTAGAAGCCAGTGCCTCGTTTGAATTCCATACATAAGATGGTTCTATTTCTTCCGGATGAGCAATCTGCTTCTCAAATTCTTCCACTGTCAGTCCAACTCCATGTGCTTTTGCCAGTGCCAGTCCATAATCTTCTACATTGTAACTTACAGCACCCTTAATTTTCTGAATTTTATGGCATCCGCCTGCAACCATTCCTACCATATTTACCCAGAAAATATCTTCCATTCCACTTCCAACAAAAGTACAACCATGCTTCTTCGCTGTTACATCCAAAATATTGGCTCTGACTGCATCTGTTGTCCAGCAATAGGTTGCCTCTTCACATGTTGTGATTACACTGATTCCTCTGCTTAAGCATTTCATATAATGTGGGAAACAGTCGCTGACCAGACTGAATAATGTAACAACCGCAATATCTGCATCACAATTGTCAAGTACCTCATCTGCATTGTCACTGATCAAAATACCTGTCTTTATGCCAAGACCGGCATAATCGCCTACGTCCATTCCGACAATTGCCGGATTACAGTCAATCGCTCCGACAATCTGGCAACCTGTTTCGTACAGATATCTTAATGTATATTTACTCATTTTTCCACAACCATACTGAACTACTTTAATTTTACTCATACCAATCTCTCCTAGTATAATAATGATGTAGTCAATCAAGACTACTTGGTTAATAAGTTTCTATAAATCAGATAACAGAAGAAGGGATTCTTCCTTCATCAGATGTTATCCGTAATAATGATCATGTCTGACGGTTCCTGATAGACACCAGATAAAACATAAGGTATCATCTCTTAGGATAGGACAAAGAATGTATTTCTCCTTGGGACACTGATTATCAGTGGATACCTGTAATTAAGTCAATTAGTCCATTCGACAGGGTTTTATGTTTTAGCTGGTTGGGAGCCGGAAGGCAATACCCGAATAACGCGCTAGGTTGTGTACCTGCCAGATTGGAAATGGATTCCTATCAGAAAGGAGCTTTTGCTCATGTCAAACAAAGTTATTTTTAATCTTGATGAACTATTCATCTCTGTTGGTATTGATGTCGGTGCTGATTTCTCCTGGATGTCTATAGCACTTCCAAACCAACAATTCGTAGGAAAACCTTACAAAATCCTACATAACAGTATTGATTCCCTTACAACCGCTGTTTCTAAAATAAAAGAAGCAGAAGAGTTGTATTCTTTGGAAAGTCGCATTTTCCTCGAATCCACGGGAATTTATCATTACCCACTCTTCTGCTATCTTCGTGATAAGGGTTTTAACTGCTCCGTTATTAATCCTATCATCACTAAGAATAGCACAAATATCAACATACGAAAAGTACATAATGATCGTTTTGATTCTAAAAAAGCTGCTTTGGTTGGTTTGAAACCTGATTTAAAGGTTTCACTTATGCCTTCCGATCTTGCTCTAAACTGCCGTAACCTATGCCGTGAATACTACGATTTAATGGATAATCGCAGTGCCTATGTGAATAAGCTTCAGGGTGAATTACGCATGGCGTTTCCACAGTATCTGGGCATCTTTTCCAAGGTTACTATCAACACTTCTCTTACATTATTGGAGACTTATACCTCTCCATCAGCTTTTCTTAAAGCAGACAAGCAAGAGATTATTGATATCATCAAATCAACAGCTCGCTTTGGGCTTACATATGCTCAAAATAAGTATAATGCCATAATTCAGGCGGCAACTGATGCAAATCAGTTTGGTTACATCATAGACAGCAACATCAAGCGTATCCGCCTTTATATCAGCTTCATACGTAAATATGATGAAGAAATCAACAACATTCTTGAATCGCTCCATGAGCTTGTTGATGCTAATGAAGATGCCGACTTTGTCAAACAGATTCATTTGATTGAAACATTTAAAGGTGCTGGTTTCTTGTCTGCTGTATCCATCATGGGTGAGATTGGTGACTTCTCAGCATTTTCAAAACCAAAACAACTTTTCGCTTATTTCGGTCTTGATCCGGCAGTAAAACAATCCGGAAAATTCGAAGGTACCAAGGTTCAAATATCTAAGCGTGGTTCTGCCATAGCTAGACGTGTTATTCACACGTTAACCTTACAAAGCATCAGTATCTCCCGTAATGGAGAAGCTAAAAATCCAGTTCTTCGTGAGTACTACCTCAAGAAATGTGACTCAAAACCAAAGCTCGTAGCAATGGGAGCTGTTTCACATAAGGTATGCAATATGATATTTGCAATACTCAGAGACAACAAACCATTCAAAATCATTGCTCCTCAGGAGCATATCAAACAATACAATGCTGCTAAATGCGACATAGCTGCATAAAATACTATGAACCCAATGAATCAATATCTTTCAAAAAACGATATTTTCACCAAGGGGAAAGTCCGCCCTTTTTTAGTCAAAAAACAAAATAATTTTTTTCATTTAACTATTGACATTTATTAGCTGGACTTTTCTAAACTGAACACTTTGCAGATCATCGATTTAGCTCTGCTGATCTGTTCGTTAATTTTTTATCTAACTTTAGTGTACAGTCTCATCCGAGTTGAGAGTCAAGCTGTTTTTTTCGATTTCTTTTTCTTCTCTGTTCTACATGATTCTTTCACTATTTTTCCATGCATACAGGAACCTGCAGTCTTAAATACATCGAACGTTTTCTGCTGTCAAAGATATGCATCTCCATGATTTCCTCACAGATATAATCTCCACAGATTTCATATTCATTCGCTCTGCAATATTCCAGCAGTCTGGATGCACAGTCTCTTTCCTTTTCAAAATCCTCAGTATATATGCAGGCATACATTCCGTTTTCCACTTTCTGTGTATGATCTTTTAAAGGGAAATTTTCATCCACAAAAATGAAAATCTCATTCGAATAAAATCTCTGATCTTCAAAATTTTTCTTACTCATAATTGTACCGGGATTGCAATAATATACCTGAGGTATCTTATATTCCAGCAATTTATTTTTCAGCTGCTTCAGAATCAGCTCATAAGTATCAATGCTGTAATCATAAAAATTAGTCTCTACCTGCATCGAATAGATCGTTCTCTCCGGAATATATTCCAGTGTAATTGTCCCACTCTTTGGTGATTTCTTATATCTCTTAATACTTGAAATAGTCCGGTTGATCGCCTCCATTTTAAACTGAAGTTCTTTCATTTCCTGCTCCGTCTGTATCTTTTTCCAAAGCAGTACTTTTTCGATCTGATCGATCTCCTTCTGATCCAGAATTTCTTTGATCTCCTTCAATTCCATTCCAAGTTCTTTCATGTACTGAATCATATCCAGTCTTGCATTCTGCTTGATATTATAATATCGATAATGTGTCTGTTCATCCACATAACACGGTTTTAAAAGCCCCATTGAGTCATACAGCCGCAATGTCGGAACAGTCGTGCGATTCATCTTTGCCATTTCTCCTATTGCGATATAATTTTGATTTTTTTCGACCATATCTATCACCTCAAAACTCTAAAGTAACATTAGAGTTATCGTATTGTTGTTCACTCGCATTATATCATTTTTTGTGAACTATCTCACAAAAATATAGCCTTTTTTCCCAGTTTGGTATATGATGATATCAAAGTTTTAAATTAGAAGTAACCCACCTCTTACTTCTGTAAAAATACAATTTTATACCCATGGAGGTCTGTTATGAAAACAATCACACTGAACAACACAAACTTAAACATTCCTGAAATCGGAATGGGCTGTATGCGAATCAATGGACTTGAAACTGTCGATGCAGTCAAAGAATGGATGGACACTGCACTTGAACATGGAATCAATTTTTTTGATCATGCAGACATCTATGGAAAAGGAGAATGCGAGGAATTATTTGGACGTGTACTTACACCTTCTTTAAGAGAAAAGATCATTCTCCAGTCTAAATGTTCCATCCGTCCTGGTATTGCCTTTGATTTTTCAAAAGAACATATTTTAAATTCTGTGGATGGAATCCTGAAACGTTTAAATACAGGGTATCTCGATATTTTATTACTTCATCGCCCAGACACTTTGATAGAACCGGAAGAAGTCGCAGATACGTTCCGTATTTTAAAAGGAAGTGGCAAAGTTCGTCACTTTGGTGTAAGCAACCAGACTCCAATGCAGATCGAACTGCTGAATAAATACTGTGATGAGCCAATGATCATCAACCAGCTGCAGCTCAGTATTGCTCACTGTCCGATCATCAACTCCGGGATCAATGCGAATATGTACAATGATTCCGGTATCAACCGTGATGGCGGTATTTTGGAATACTGCCGTCTGAAAGATATCACCATTCAGGCATGGTCTCCATTCCAGTACGGTATGTTTGAAGGAATCTTTCTGGGAAGTGAAAAATATCCTGAACTGAACAAAGTCATTGATGAACTCGCTGAAAAATATAATGTAACTAACAGTGCGATCGCCGTTGCATGGATTCTGCGTCATCCTGCAAGAATTCAGACCATCATCGGTACAACAAACAAAGAGCGTATTGCACAGGTCAGCAAAGCTTCTGATATACGACTCACCAGAGAAGAATGGTATGCACTGTATATGGCTGCCGGGAATAAACTGCCGTAAAAGTATTAAATCCAGGAAATTCATCGGGGATGACATTTTTCATTTGTTAAGGTTCCTTAATCCACAACATTTTTAATGCAAGGAAGGGTTTAAATATGTTAGATATTATTTTTTCTTTTATTATTTGTTTAGCTATTCCTATAGTTATGTTTTTAGGCGGGATTCTAATCAAAACAATTGTATTGAATTAGCAATGAAATGGCATTATAATGAAGAAAAAAGGAGGTATCTAAAATGGCAAGTACAATTCAGATCAGGGTGGACGATGACTTAAAAAATAAATCAGATCAGCTTTTTAAAGATCTTGGAACTGATACGACATCAGCAATAAGGATGTTTTTAACGCAGGCGGTTGCATATAATGGATTTCCATTTGAAATAAAACGAACTGTGCATAATCCTTATACATCTATGACAGAAGAAGAGATGCTTCAAAGACTGGAACAATCCAGAGAATCTTCAAAAAAGGGAAATTACCGAAATGCAGATGATGTGATTTCAGATATGAGAGGAAAATATGGATTATAAAGTAGTTGTAACAGCTGAAGCAGAAGAAGACTTGAACCATTTTATACAATATCTGCTTTTCGCCAAGAAAAATAAGCAGGCAGCAAAAAATGTTAGCTGGATTAGCTGACAGCGAACGCTTTTGTTATTTTCTAATCACGTTCGTGACATGAAATTCCATTCAAAATGATCAATTTTCAACTAACGCAATCCGATTTTTGAGGTAAAGAAAAACTATCAAAAAAATGATAATTAAATGCGAGCTTGTGGTAGAATGGAAAAAGAGAAAAGCATAAAGGATGTAGTTGTGGAGAATATTTGTTATGATTAGAAAGTTGCTGAACGGAGATATCGATAGAGTTGCTGACATATGGTTAAAGACAAATCTGAAAGCACATTATTTTATTTCCAATCAATACTGGAAAAGTAATTATGAATTAGTAAAAGAAATGATGTCACAATCCGAAGTCTATGTGTTCGAAGTGGATAAAATGATACAAGGATTTGTAGGACTAAACGATGAATATATCGAAGGTATTTTTGTCTCTGAAGAAATGCAGTCTTGTGGCATAGGTAAGCTTTTATTGGATTATATTAAGGATAAAAAAGTTAGCTTACAATTAAATGTATACCAGAAGAATACCAGAGCAATTTCTTTTTACCAAAGAGAAGGATTCATTATTCAATGTGAAGGTTTGGATGAAGCTACTGGTGAAAAAGAATACACCATGCTATGGAAACCAGAAAGCATGATCGAACGTACGAAGCTTGGTTGGAGCTCTCCTAAGAACTAGTTGTGGGGTCGATTCCCGCAGGGAACATTGATTAGCCTATTCATTTTGCGCAAAATCATGCGTACAGTATAAATAAGTTTCATCGCGTTCTTTCGATCTTTCACTTTTCTTTTGCATTGGTTCTGTTTATGCTCATCATTCGATGTTCTTCTTTGATATCTTCTATATCAGTGATAATGATACTTTCGCTCTTGGAAAACATATCCGTACCACCATTTTATTATATCCATATTTGCATTCTGCAATCTGCCTATTTCGGGAACCACTCCCTGTGCACACCATTCATATGTATTGTCTTCATGTTGTTTTCCTCCTGAATGTCTTTCTTATCTTACTTTTTTACATTCAAGCCAGACGGAAAGTCCTTCTTTTATTTTCTGCTCTTCCACAGGTTTCATAAAAAAATATTCTATCCGCAGTCTGAACGCATGAAGCGAAAAATCAAGGTCACTGCACCAGATGATTCCACATTTCGGATACAGGGAACGAATATGTTCTGCTACATTCAGACCGGACACCCCCGATAATGTGAGAAGCACCACTGTCGGTACTGTTTTCAATGTCCATGCAAAAAATTGTTCCTGATTCTGATAAATTTCAATCAGCGGAAAAACATGCTTTTCTTTGAAGTAATTTCTAATATATTCCGCACTTTCTTGTCCTTCCTGTTCCTGGTCGGTCAATATAGCAATACAATACACGACACCCCTCCCTTTCCGTTTAATGTACCTTCATTTATTATTTTCATTATAAAAAAGTCAGAAATTATTTCAACAATTCTGTCACGAAATGACAGAAAATGACATAAGTTACAACTTAATGGTATTGTTTTGTGATATACTGTTACCAGAACGTTTTCGAAATAACTACACCACTTGCTTGTCTGCGAATTCGATTGCACAGATGAAAAAATGTCACTGTGAACGGAGTGTGCAGTAACGAAAAAGTCTCAGCAAGCGGAATTTTATAAATATATATAAGGAAGATTTAGTGTGAAAATTGCAATTGTTGATGATATTTCAGAAGAACGGACACTGCTGCGAAACAGACTGGAATCTCAGTTTTCCAGACGCAATGTCCTTACAGATATATTTGAATATGAAAATGGAGAAACTTTCCTCACTTCAGCGAAGGAATGTCCTTTCACTGTAGTGTTTCTGGATATTTATATGAATGGATTTAACGGAATTGATACAGCAAAAGAACTTCGAAAATCAGACACTGACTGTCTGCTGATCTTTACAACAACTTCCACTGACCACGCATTAGAGGGATTTCAGGTTCGGGCTCTGCATTATCTTGTAAAACCCTACAGTGAAAATGATATTTCCGCACTGGCAGATGAAATCCTTTCCCGCATCCCGGATTCCGGGAAATACATAGATGTAAAGGTAAACGGCAGTAATATTCAGATTCCTTTCCGGGAAATAATCTACGCAGAACATTTTTCCCACATGATTCACGTCCACACTGCCGGTGAAAGGGAACTGGTCACCCGCCAGTCCTTTGATTCCTTCACAACCTCCCTGAAAATGGACTCACGTTTCTATCAGTGTAACCGGGGCGTTGTGATCAATCTGGAGCATGCCGTTGATTTTGACGGATCATGCTTTCGCCTTGATAACGGAAGTAATGTCCCAGTCAGCCGGAAGCTGCTCAAAAACGCCAGACAAACATTTATGGAATTTCTGTTCCAAAAGAGGTGCCTGTGACTTTGCCTATTCTACCGGCTATGTCCGTATTTAACATAATGTCTCCGTCATTAAAACTACTATATGATAATTAGGGAGACTGTCCGCCCCGGATAATCTCCCCAATTTCTACATCCTCTTCTCTTAGTCATTTACTATTTTTTCTTTGACTTCTTCCCTTTATTATTCGATTCTTCGTTCTTCTCTTTATCTCGTTTTTCCAATATTCTTCCAACCGTCATAGCTACCAGAATAAATGTACAAAGCACAGCGCCTATAGTAGCTATAAGAATCTCGATTGGACTATCTATTGGTTCTATTTTATATTTACCTTTTGAAGTTCGATAAACAGTTATAGTGTCTTCATCTCCTATATAAACTCTGTGATAAACGGTGCCTCTTCCTTTATAAGTTTCCCCTTCAACTTCATATGAATAGTCAACATCATATTTTATTATCCTGCTAGACTCTTTATCTTCTTTTGCTTGAGTAATAACTGCACTCACACTTCGAATATCAGTAGAATTTTCAAACTCTTTTTGTTTATTAATTTCATTGAATATGCAGAAGATGCATCCAACCAATCCAATAATAAATAACAAATATACGCCTACAATTTCCCGTTTTTCACTCTTTTTTTTATCCATAATTTTTCGCCTCCCCGGTAAGAATATTCTATTCATTATGTTATATTCATAATACCCGATTATTCGTATAGTGCCACTATCACTTGTGTTAGTAATCGAATTAAAATGATGAAAAGCTTGCAAATCCACCTTCTTTCCGTTAATATATTGACAAAAAACAGGGAAAGGAAAGAAGGTATGTTTCAAACAATTATTAGTACGATCAGTTCTTTTATGTACAGCAAACTGCTGGTCATTCTACTGATTGGTGCGGGAGTCTATTTTACAGTCCGCACAAGATTTCCGCAGGTAAGATTATTTAAGAATGCTTGTGGATCCGTGATGGAAAAGCCGGAGGATAAAGGGACAATTTCCTCTTTTCAGGCACTTATGGTTTCAACAGCATCCCGTGTGGGAACGGGAAATATTGTCGGGGTTTCATCGGCGATTTGTATAGGAGGATTTGGTTCTGTATTCTGGATGTGGGTGATTGCGATCATCGGAAGTGCATCTGCACTGATCGAGAGTACATTGGCACAGATTTATAAGAAAAAAGGGAAAGACGGAAGCTGTTATGGAGGACCGGCTTACTATATTGAAGCGGCACTTCATTGTCGCCCGCTGGCAATTGTTTTCTGCGTTGCAATGATTTTAACCTACGCATTTGGATTTAATATGCTGGCATCTTATAATCTGCAGTCTACATTTTCAGTATTTTCTTTTTATGATGCAAAGATGAGTCCATGGATCATCGGTGGGATTTTGGCGGTGCTGACAGGATGGTGTCTGCTTGGCGGCGGATCACGTATCGTAAAAGTAACTTCAATGGTTGTGCCGGTAATGGGAATTGCGTATATCGGAATTTCACTTTTGGTAGTAATTATCAATATTCAGAATGTGCCGGCAATGTTCGTGCGCATTTTTGAAGAAGCATTTGATTTTAAAGCAATTTTCGGAGCATTTTCCGGTTCGGCCATGATGCAGGGAATCCGCCGGGGACTTTATTCCAATGAGGCAGGTATCGGTTCTGCTCCGAATGCATCGGCTTCGGCAAATGTCAGCCATCCGGTAAAACAGGGACTGGTACAGATGTTGTCCGTATTTATTGATACTTTGTTGCTTTGTACAGCAACAGCAATGATGTGTATGTCATCCGGTATTGATCCGGCAAAAGAATTGCAGGGAGCACCGTGGGTGCAGGCATCTCTTCAGGAATCACTTGGTTCTTTCGGGCCGATCTTTATTACAGTTGCAATGGTATTTTTTGCATTTACAACTCTGCTCGGAAACTGTTTCTATTGTGACAATCTTTTAATCTACATTCACAAAAAACAGCCGGAAAAAGCTTTTATGAAAGGCTTCAGACTGGTATCGGCACTTGCAATCTTTCTGGGCGCAGGAATGGAGATGTCTCTTTTGTGGGATCTTTCCGATGTACTGATGGGGGTTATGGCGCTCATTAACATTCCGGTTATCCTGATTTTATCAGGGATTGCATTTAAAGCGATCCAAGATTATGAAGCGCAGTTAAAACAGGGAATCAACCCGGTTTTTAAAAGTGCAGACATCGGTCTTCGTCAAAAAACAGATTTCTGGAGATAAAACAGGATAATGGGGGAGACTGTCCGAACCATCGGATAATCTCCCCCAATTTCTACATCCTCTATTTTATAACTAAGACTCTATGTTTTAATGGATAGCTTTTTGCTTTTTTCTTGCCAGCTGTTCATTTAGTTCCGCCAATTCTTCCTGGCTCATTCCTCTTGTTTTTCGGAAATGCTTTATATTCTCATTAATCATAATTTCATATCCCTTCTATTCGATATGTACATGTACATTATAAATTATACGAATATGCTGTTTCCGATACAAGCAATGGAAATTAACATTGGCTATTTTTTCTCTTATATCAGTAATTCCCATTCCTATCAGTAGAAATGCAAGAACTACAGGTCTTATAATTGTATTAGTGGCTCTTGCTATGCTCGTGTTCC
>OLGY01001180.1_pt1 | contig 14169 bp, 16 predicted proteins | sample 1605951 | NCBI WGS metagenome assembly OLGY01 (sample SAMN03283280) | human gut metagenome | biome: human-associated habitat; material: feces | host: Homo sapiens | place: Peru | collected 2012
TAATAGCACGCCGTCCTTGATTTGTAAACCCCTAAATTATAAATAGTTTTTTATCAAAAAAAGCTTAAATTGTTCAAATATTCTGATTTTTAAGAATTTAAGCTTATGTGTAACAAAAATCAAATCCGCATGTTCTGACACCTGAATCCTATCACGCAAAAAGTGCTGCCCGGTATACAGGCAGCACCAATGTTATTTATTATATGCAGCTTTTATCTTTTTTCTTTTGGAAGGCTGCTTCCGCCATTTCCATATAACACCTCAACATCCTTAATATCTGCTGCATCATCCTCAGCCACTTCAAATACCACCACAGCCGTCACCGTCTGACCTGCACCAATGGTAAAATTCTTAAGATTACTCAAATCATTCTTGAGAAGATTCTTGAAACTCATAATCGTGCGGCTTCCGGTTTTCAATCTGAATACAGGTTCATCACCGGATATTGAATATGTTATGTCGTCGGCCGTAATATTGGTAAAGTTATACTCAACCGCAACAAGCTGATTTCCCGGTTCAGCCTCAACAACAAATAATGCTGTACCGTCATCAGGATATTCTTTTCCTATTATACAGTCCTTATATGTAATTTCAATTCCTTCCATGTCCATATACTCAGCAAGTACGCTGTAATCATGTGTCTGAGCAATTACATTTCCATTCTCGTCCGTCTCTGTCTCATCATCAACATTCATCGTATCATCAACGTCCTTAATGTCCGGAATATATGTATAATCAACTCTTGTTGTCTTCACAATAAGTCTTGCTGCATAATTGGCAATAGCATTGTTCTGTTCGACAGTAAGTTCAACGCCTTTACTGCATCCTGTCGCAAGAACTGTACACAATACTGCTGATAACGCCAGTGAATATATCGAATGCTTTCTCATCTGTCGTCCTCCTTAAAAGACCTTCCGATTTTGCCGTTCATCAATTACGCAAGCATATTGACGAACTTATGGTTATTATATCACGCCCTATGCATTTTCGCAATCCAATTCAAACCAAAAATCAACACCATGTTCAAGATTCTCTGCCCCACAGGCCTGTCCATGAGAATTCATTATTGCTTTTACGATAGAAAGACCGACTCCGCTTCCTCCGTATTGTCTTGTTCTTGCCTTATCAACTTTATAAAATTTATCCCATATTTTATCTATGTCCTTGTCCGGTATCTGCCTGCCGGTGTTAAATACATGTACACGCACTTTCTTTTTATCGTCACCGATATATTCCAAGCTCACCTTTATATACGCCTGTCCACCATCCACCGATTCCACATGGTTAATTGCATTGCTTATATAATTGGTGATTACTTCCTCTATTTTAAACTGGTCAGCCCACACATACACGGGCTCCGTGTATTCATAAAAAAATCCGGCATTCTTCTGCTGTACCCGTATATAATTTGTCTTTACAATCTCTCCAATGTGCTTGGCAATATCAAATCGCTCTATTGTAAGCGGATCATTACCCGACTCTAACTGATTAAGAGTCAAAAGCTGCTTTACCATATTGTTCATCTTAGCAGCCTCATCCACTATGACATCGCAATAAAACTGCATGCTTTCCGGGTCATCGGTAACTCCGTCACGCAGCCCTTCCGCATACCCCTGAATAAGTGCAATAGGCGTCTTTAATTCATGTGACACATTCGATATAAAGTCCTTTCTCATATTATCAATTTCTTCCCTCTTGTCAATGTCCCTCTTAAGTTCGAGGTTGGCTGTCTTAAGGTCAGAAATATAATGCTTCAGATTATCGGACATCTTATTGATACTGTTACCCAGCATGCCGAGTTCGCCTTTATCATGCGACTCATATTTAACATCAAAATCCATCTGTGCCATCGCTTCAGCCGTGTATGAAAGCTGCTTTATCGGCTTAGTGAATCTGCCCGCCGCAAAATAAGCAATCACGCCTCCTACAACCATTCCCACAATACCGACTATAATATAGAAACGGTTAGATATCCCGACATTCTTGCTTATACTGTCAAGCGGAACCTGGATTATTATATTATACATATAATTGTCATCATTTCCAATTATCTCAAGATATGATTTCTCATCATATATATTGTAGGATGTCTGAATCACATAATTGCCGCTCTGTGAAATTATCTTGCTTTCCTTCGGTGACTGTGAAAAATAATAATCCTGCAGCCACCTTTTTGTCTTATCGCTGTCTGCCTTGAGACTATATACCTTCTCAAAATTAGAATCAACAATAAGAGCCGTCATATTCTGTGCCGTGCTTATATCGTACATGACCTTACCAAGTTCATCCTGATTGATATCCGCATCTGTTATAACACCTTTTATGCGGTCAAACGCCTGAAGAAGTGCCTTCTGCTGCTGCCGCATATAATATTTTTCCAAAAAAACGGCATTAAACACACAACCGAATACCACAAGTCCCGCCATAAGAGCCATTATTAATATCGATAATTTTAATCTTATTGAATGCTTCATTTTTCGAACTTGTACCCCAATCCCCACACAGTCTTTATATAGTCGCCCTTGTCACCCATCTTGCTTCTGAGCTTCTTCACATGCGTGTCAATAGTTCGGGCATCACCGAAATAATCATAATTCCATACATTGTTGAGGATTTTCTCTCTCGACAAAGCTATTCCTTTATTGTCGACAAAATAATTAAGGAGTTCAAATTCCTTGTAACTCAGCTCTATCTCCTTACCATCTATCTTCACGGAGTGAGCCATCTTGTCAATCTCAATTCCTTCGTATTCTGTCTTGTCCTCATTAAACGAACCTGTTCTTCTTAAAATTGCTTCAACCCTTGCCACAAGGATCTTTGGGCTGAACGGCTTTGATATGTATTCATCAACGCCAAGGTTAAATCCGGCAAGTTCATCCTGCTCCTCTGACTTAGCCGTGAGCATAATAATAGGAACCTTAGAATCCTTTCTGATAGTCCTGCACACCTCATAGCCATTCATCTTAGGCATCATTACATCTAATATTATAAGCGAAATATCCTTATCCGCATAAAAAATATCAATCGCCTGTTCGCCGTCCTCAGCTTCCACAACATCAAAATCTTTTTTCACCAAAAAATCCCTGACCAGCTTTCTCATACGGCTCTCATCATCAACCACAAGCACCTTAAGTTTATCCATCGCACACTCTCCTTTTGCCATATTATCAATTTTATTTCCTACACTTTAACAGAAATGTGTGTCCGTATTGTGAAAAAATCAATCAATTCCAAGCCTTTTCTCCGCTTCTTTCACTCTCTGCTCACGCTCGGTAAGCTGTGTCTCCCACGCTGCATACTTGTCAACCAGCTTATGTTCATAGTTAATTATATTTACATTATTGCTCGTTGTCGCAATATACATCATCACACCTATAACAATCACAAGTGCAATGTTCACTATAAACAGAGTTCTAACCCTCTCCTTATATTTCAATGTCTGCTGCCGCTCCGCCTGCAGTTTCTGAGTAGTATCGGCAAGCTTATATCCCACAGCACGCTCAGTTTTAAAATTAGCTGTCTGTATCGGTGGCAGCTCCGATGTCTTGGCATATTTTTTATTTATAATAATATCACGCAACCTGCATAGATACTCAAGTCCTATGACGGTAGACAGCTTATTCTGTGTTATAAGTCCTGAATATAGAGCCACCAAAAGCTCGCCTTTATTCAAATTTACCTTCTTCATAAGCCTCTCAATAGACTTCTTTTCTTCCAACGCCTTCTCATATTCTTCCTGCGTCTCAAAGCTGTAACCGTTGACTATAAATTCAATTTCCCGGGTTTTCTCTTTATCTGCATTCGCCATAATCCCACTTCCTTAAATATATGACCTATTTATTATATTTTATTTTAAACAGTATACCTCCCAAAGTCAATTACAGAACAACGAATGCACCTATGCACATTATTACGCCTGCGGTGGCCGTTTACGGCATCTGAGTAGCGTTTTTTGTGTGATGGTAACGAGGAGGTTTCCTATTTACATTAAAAACGGCGATGCCTCACGGCACCGCCTTAATTCATGCTGTCTGCTTTGTATTTCCTGCCACATAGTCCTGCAGAATCTTCTTAGCCTCCTCAGCCGTCAACTGACTGTCCCTGAGAATTCCTCCAAGCTCAGCAATTTCTTTGTCCTGTTTTTCCTTAAGCATCTCATCAAGCTCAGACTGTTCTGACTTGATTCTTGTTTTAAGTGCCTCGATAATCTCATATTTTTCTCTGATCTTGTCATCAAGACTCTTTCTCGGTCCTCTTGCCATCTCTTATTCCTCCATATAGTCAACCATATCAGGTAAATTCCCCGCCTGTTATTAATATTATATGGACAAGAGTGACATATTATTCCATAAATTTATCAGAACTCTCTGATTCCTCCAAAATAGATAAGTGAAAGCATATCCGGACCTGTATGTGCACCGATTATCGGGCTTAACATCGTAATCTTAACCTCAGCCTCAGGTCTGCACTCCTCTATCATTTCTTTTAAGAGCTTAGCGTCCTCTATACAATCTGCACAGCTTAAATATACGGTCTTTAGTACAGCCGGATCATAGTTGGCGTTAAATCTCTCAACCATGGTCTTAAGTGCAAGCTTGTTACCACGCTTCTTATCTATGGTCTGAAGCTTACCGTTCTTATCGATTGTAAGAATAGGCTTAATGTTGAGTGCTGTTCCCATAATCGCAGTCGCCGCCGACACTCTACCGCCTCTCTTAAGGTACATAAGATCCTCAACCTTGAACCAGTAGTTAATATTATTGGCATGTTCTCTCAGCCACTCGGCATTCTCCTTATAGCTCATGCCTGCCTCACGATTATTGACCGCCAGCTCTGCCATCACGCCCATTCCGCCTGTTGCTCCGAGCGAATCGACAACCTCAATCTTAACTTCATCATATTCATCCTCAAGCATTCTTACTGCCATAAGTGCTGATTCGTATGTATTACTTAGTCCGCTTGAAAGGGATATATATATAATCTCCGCGCCTTCCTTCACATAGTTTTCAAAAAGCTCTATGTAATGATTAGGTGTAATCTGGCTCGTATGTGTGGTAATCTTATTTCTAAGCTTCTCATAATACTCATGCATCATGGAATCATTCTCCGGTGCTTCACAGTGAAAAGTGTCATCGCCGAGAACATACTCCATCGGTACATAGTGGATATCATGTTCTGCCGCATAATCCTTGTCAATATCAATTGAGACATCCGCAAAAATATAATAGCTCATAAACTCCTCCGTTACATATCTTTATCTTATATTAAATGTTACAAAACAGCTTATTTTGTATCACTTGTATATTTTACAACAAAAATACGGAATTGTATATATTTTTTTATTTTTCGGATATTCTTTTTCATATTTATCCCCTGCATACTGCTTTCTAATCAAACGTAAAGCGGTCAAACTCGGCAATCATGCCATCCGCATCTGATATAAATTCAAAATATACCGCATGCTTCCCGACAATTCCAAAGTACAGCTTTGAGCTTTTGTCATATTCATCCTCGTCAAAATCCAATTCAGCCGCAATACGTCCTCTGTACGAATCAAGTCTTAGATTAACTTTCACTCTCTTATGTGTGCCCAGAATCACATTCACTCCCACAGGGGCGTTATTTCCGAACTGCAGATATCTAAGCCCGACTGTCATACCGGACGAAATATCGGTAACCGGTGCCGAAATGTCATCATCCTTGCAATAGACCGACTTTATGTATGCCCTTGTCGTCCCGCCGTGAATATGGCAGGCATACCCTGCCGAAATCCACTTATACGCATCAAGACCGTTGATGTGTGCTCCCTGTGATGTCATCTCAACAGGGCATGATGCCACGGGTTCGCCGTTTAAGAACTTCACATCCCCTATATACAGCTTACCGTCCCTGCCCATCGCAACATCTATCGGCTCTAACATTGCCTGACGCGAGAACTCATTCACCCCCGTCTGCCTATGGTAAAAAACATACCATTTCCCCTTTATCTCCACTATGGAACCATGATTGTTTCCCCACTGATATGTCATTGTTCCGCAGCCGTCAGCGTCCTTTAAAATTTCTCCTCCGTTAAAGCTTATATCTCCACCGTCATGAAACGGTCCAAAAGGAGAGTCGCTGAACCGGTATGACAAAAAACCGTTGTTTGGTTCATACACTCCAAGCTCGGGAACAGGCTTCTCATATCTTTTTGAATAAATATAGACATACTTCCCCATTACCTTGCGAGGGCTTGATGCCTCAAAGAAGCCGTCAATGAGTGATATATGTCCATCATCCTCTGAATTCCACGGACATGTCGAATGTCCCAAAGGATTAGGAACCAATGTCTCCTCCTTAAATGTCACCATATCATCCTCAAGTTCCACTATATAGCATGGTGACGCACAGCCGCCCCAGTATGCATAGACCCTTCCGTCATCATCCACAAGCACACCCGGGTCAAATCCAAGCTTTGTTTCAACCGGATTCTCAAACGGTCCCCACGGTGTCTTAGAGCTTGCAACCACAATCAGGCTCCCTGCCTTTTCAGCCGCATACATATAGTAGGTATCACCCTTTTTTACGACATCAGGTGCATAGAGCACGGAATCATAATGTGTCGCATACGCAGTTCCGTGACATGTCCAATTCGTAAGGTTATCAACCGGTGCCGACCAGACAACATAATCCCTGCCACAATAGTGTTTTATCTCTGTATCGTGTGAACCGTATACATATACTCTCTTTTCTCCATTATACTCAAATACCCTCGGCTCACCATCCGGTACATGCTCCCACAACGGCATATACGGGTTGGCACCCTTAATAAATTCTCTCATCCTCTTCTCCTATTTCCTGTCCCAAAGCTGTTATTCTGTCTTATTGTTCTGTGTTGCCGCATAGCGCTCCGCATCCGCCTTCGCAGAAACAATCTCAATTTTATTATACTTTATATTTTTAATTATGTAAATTATACTTTGGAACTTAAAACAAGCCGGGTAATGCAGATGCATTACCCGGCTTATATTAAATACACATCGGCATGTAAAACCGAACTTCCATGCCCTGCACCTTCGTGCAAAGTTTTCGGCAGAAACAGTCATCAGCTATACATTAAGAATCCTCCAATCAGGAACCATGAACATTAACCTATAATAAATAACAGAATAAGCATTAACCTTAACAATAAACACTATCCATATATTACAGGCAAAATATTTTTTTGTGCTGATAAATATTTCTGTCCGGAAAGCTTTCACCGTATTACTCCTCAACCTCAAATTCAAAGGTCTGGTTGTACTTATCAAGTGCGATCTGCATCTGCGCTATCTCTGCGTCTATGCGCTCATAGTCGCTCTTTACAAGCTCCAAATCATAATTGATGTACTCGTATTCGGGAGCCGTCTTTCTCGCATTGAAAACACCGGAATCAATTCGTGTCTTAGGTGCCTGCTTTCTCAAGGTATCAAGAAAGCTCTTGCGCTTGTTAAGCTGTGCCATCCTTACAAGAATCTCATCAATCGTCATGCCGGCATCGCCAACCTCAATGCGGTTGGTCACATTGTTGACATTGATTGCATGCTTTATCTTCATTATCCTGTCATCAATCGCCTCAATCTCCGCCGCCACCATTGAATAGTCATAATCAGGGATTACCGGCTCCTCGTCAACCGCCGCCACATATGTGGAGCCGTCATTCTCCTTCTTAAGCCAGTATTCTTTATCCTCCGTGAGCTTTTTTAACACTTTATTAGCATACGCCGATGTCATCTTTGCCATAATCACACCATTCCTTTCGCTGTGTCACATAATATCTTTTTCTCAATTAGCTTCAATCAACTATAGCTTTATTCTACACCATTAATTCCGAAAAAACCATATACCTGCAGTTTAGTTTTAGTTTATTTTTCAATTTGCGAATGTTAGTATATTGGACCTCAGCATCCTCTTATCCGGCAATCGCGAAACACAAATAAGCCAATAAACTGTTCCGCAAGTACCGGATTATCGTCTATACACACAAATATATAAAATACGCCGCATATCCAAGCAGCATGACAATTCCGCAAGGCTTTCTCAGCTCTCTGTTCTTATATGTGCCAAGCCACAACACTGCACCGCTGGCAATCGCAATAATAGTGTCTATGATAAATTTGCTTTCAAACGGAACCGTACAGATAAGTGCGGTTGTTCCAATCACGAACAGGATATTGAAAATATTGCTGCCTACGATATTACCGATGGCAATTCCGGCATTTCCTTTTTTTGCTGCTGTGACTGATGTAACAAGCTCCGGAAGTGAAGTACCGAACGCGACAATGGTAAGACCGATAAATCTCTCACTCATTCCGAAAAATCTTGCAATCGCTGAGGCACCGCTCACTGCGAAATCACTTCCCTTGACAACCATAACTCCGCCAACCACCATGAACAGGATACATTTCCACACCGGTATATCCTTTACTTCTTCATCCTCCTGCGAATTTCCCTTCTTTGACATGACAAAAAGATATCCAAGGAATACAATGAACAGCAGCCATAAGATAATTCCCTCTATAAATGTTATCTTCCCGCCTGTGATACCGAATATCATAAGCACAATTGTAATTGCTATCATATATGGTATCTCATAGTATAATGTTGACTTCTGAATCGCCACATTCGTAATCAGCGCAGTGACACCAAGTATAATCAGAATATTAAGTATATTGCTTCCCACAATATTTCCGATTGTAATTCCTGCGTTCTCCTGCAATGCTGCAGTTATGCTTACAGCCGCCTCCGGCATGCTTGTGCCCATGGCGACAATGGTAAGACCGATTATCAGCTGCGGAATGCCAAGCTTCTTGGCAATACCCGCGGCGCCCTCCACGAACCAGTCCGCACCCTTAACTAACAGCAAAAAACCTACCAGCAAAATAAAAACCTGTAAAAACATACTCTTACCTCTCTCCATTTTTATTTTAGCAGTAGGTTTATTTATAAAAAAAGAGACTCCTACTGCGTTAACAGTAAAAGTCTCGCTATTTAATCACCCTCCGAGCTGTTATCTCTAACAGCTGTACTGACGAAAAAGTGAACTCTGTCGGCCAGCTACTCCCTTTTATCCTCTATAGGATATGCGATTTCCTGTCGTATTTCAACTGTTTTTTATAATCTTTGCCCTATCTTTGCCCGGCGCATATCAGAACAAATCCAGCATGCTGTCAAGATATATCTCCTCCCTCACCTGCAGCTGATACTCCGGCTTGGTCATATAGTAGAGCAGGAACTCAAGAATAATTGCGCTTCCCAGCCCTCTCCCCTCTATCTTAAAATTAGAAAAGCCCATCGGCATATAGATATCCTTAATGTCGCTTATCCCGATAAAACCCGGATTCTTCATTGCCCTTGAAAAGAGATAACCCACCTTTGCATCGGGCGCATTGCATTGATACTCCGGACATTTTTCCCCCAGATTTTTCCGGCTTACATTTTCATAGCACGCCTTTCTGTCATTACAGCCGATGTAGCAGCACTCATTGCATAAAAATTCGACCTTATCCTTCTGCACCCCCGACAACGTGTTCAATCTGTCAGACGCTTTATTCAACCGGAAATCAGGGACAACATAGCTGAAATCATCCCTGTTTACTTCCGCAAGAAATTCCTTGAAATCCGTCAACACCTTGGTTGTGGATGAGACAAAGTAAAGCTCCGGATAATTTTTCCTCAAGTAATCCAACAACAGCTCCGAATGTACAATCACACCATTCTTTTTATCCCCGCATCCGGCAAACAGCGCACATAGAGAATTACATTTCTTATCCTTAAGGTGCTCCTCCTTAAGCAGCGAATTGCTGAATGTAAGCCTTGCAGAAATTCCATATTCCCGCATTAATTCCAGAACCTCCTCCGTGTCATTGTCCCCGAAGCCGACACGTCCTCCGCCCCAGATACAATCCGCCGGCGAACCATATATAGAGCCTATATCGCACCAGTCATAGAAGTATTCCCTGTGCTCACGATACAGCGGCAAAAACACACGATACAATTCAATAAATTCAAATAATCCCGGAAGATGGTAATGCGCCACGTTCCTGTTCATTCTATCAATGACAGTCTCATTAATACTCTTTTCGTCAAAAACCTTTTCCATAAAGACCTCATTTTATTTTAGTTTCTGGATTTGTATATCAAAACAAGCCATATACACTTGCAGATTCGATTGGCATGGATTTCCCATAAAACAGAAAAAGAAGGACCTTCGTCCCTCTCAACACTGCCTACCAGTATGTCATCCACAGTAGTTCCGAACAGCCTGCTAAGAGCATACAGGTTGTCCTCTGTCCTCCAAAGGATGTAAGGCTGATTTAATTTCGTGTATTTTATATCGGCAACGATTCCATAAACTTAACGGCAGTTTCACGTTTTGTTAAAATGCTCCGCTCTGTTTTAATCATTTTATGCCCTTATATCCTCAATCTGCTTTACAAACCATCCGGCAAGCTTATCCATTCCTTCACCTGTCTTTGCACTTATTTCTATGATTTCCGCTTTAGGATTCAGTGCAAGAATCCGCTCGCGCGCCGCAGCGAAATCAAACTCAAAGAAATCAATGGTATCAATCTTGCTGATTATAACCAAGTCCGATATTGTGAACATCAGAGGATATTTCAAAGGCTTGTCATCACCCTCAGGGACAGAAAGAATCATAGCCTTCTTATGTGCTCCGGTATCAAATTCCGCCGGACAGACAAGATTTCCGATATTTTCGAGAATCAGAAGGTCAACCCCGGCAAGGTCCACATTCTTAAGAGCGCGGCTTGTCATATCCGCATCAATGTGGCACAGACCACCATTGTGAATCTGAACAGACGGGATACCTGTCTCCTCTGCCACCCTCCTAGCGTCCAAATCAGTATCAATATCCACATCCATCTCCAGAATATTATATTTATCCTTGAGCATATTTATAAGTGACACCAGCATGGTTGTCTTTCCTGAGCCGGGCGCAGACATCACATTCATGAAAAAAGTTTTATTCTTTCTACACATTTCACGAATGTTTTCCGCCTCTCTGTCATTAGCCGCAAACACATTTTCATTGACCTTGATTACTTTTACCTTAGACATATTTACGCAGTCCTTTCCCGTAACTTATTCTTTAACCAGGCAACCCACTCTTCAAAGCCTTCACCTGTCTTAGCTGAGATATAGATAATCTTTGCATTCGGATTCTGCTTGTGAATTCGCTCTTCAACAAGCTCCTTATCAAAATCAAAAACCGCCATGGCATCCGTCTTATTGATAAGCACAAGCTCACTCACCTGGTAAACCAATGGATATTTTGCAGGCTTATCATCCCCCTCAGGAACCGAAAGAATCGTAATATTGATATGTGCCCCCGTATCATACTCTGCCGGACATACAAGATTCCCTACATTCTCAATAAAGCATACATCCACATCATCCATTCCCATGGCATCAAGTCCCTGCTTTGTCATCTGTGCATCCATATGGCACATTCCGCCTGTATGAAGCTGAATGCTCTTGCCGCCTGCCGCCTGAATTGTCTGTGCATCGACACTGGCATCAATATCACATTCCATCACACCTACCCTGAACTCCGGCTGCAGCATCTTTATCGTTCTCACCAGCGTTGTCGTCTTTCCCGAGCCCGGCGATGACATCACGTTAATCATCAGCTTCCCGTCCTTTTCAAGCTGCTCCCTGACAGTCTTTGCATTTACCTCGTTAGCCTCAAAGACATTTTCTTTTACTTCCAATATTTTAACCGTATCCATAAATTTTCCCTCCCACCTTTAATAACATATAGGTAATTGCGAAACTGTATATTTGAAAGCGGACGTTGTACAAATTTAACAATTCACCGCAGGCACGCTTTCGCTACATGAATCACGCAACGGTACATAACGCAGTAAAATACACTGCCTAAGTACCGGCGGCTTCATAGTACCTGCTTGCGAATTTGTTAAATCTGCACAACTGTTTATCGTAAAAATTGCGTTTCACAAATGCCTATTGAAGAACATATTGTCATACTTAAAAATCAGATTTGTTCTCTAATAACGGTCATTTTCTATAAATCCATCAGTTCCGGGATTAATAAGAAATCATACACATTCATCATTAAAATTCCTTCATCTGTATAACATGGCTTTGGAGTATCAGAAGTAATGACAATCTTTTTAAATGAGTCATTTATCTTAAGGAATGGCCTGATTTCCTGTGCTAATTTTTCCTCTGTGCCAAGCCAGTATGCTGACTGAATATAGTACTTTTTAGAACCTTTATTACATATAAAATCTACTTCTAACTGCTTCTTTACAGCCTTGCCGTCTTTTCCCTTCTCCACTATGGTAAGATTTCCTACATCAACGCTGAATCCTCTCATTCTAAGCTCATTATAAATGACATTCTCCATAGAGTGAGTTATCTCTATTTGTTTATAGTTGATACGTGCATTTCTAAGTCCCATGTCCATAAAGTAATATTTCAAAGGCGTACCAATATAAGACTTCCCTTTTATGTCATACCTCACGGCTTCCTCAATTAAAAATGCATCCTCTAAATATTCAATGTATTTCGTGATGGTAGTAGCCGTAATCTTTGAACGGTTCACACTCTTAAAAGTCTTTTGAAGCTTATTCGGATTTGTCAATGCACCAATTGCAGACGAAAGAATATCCAATAGTGCTTCCATCTCTCCTACATTTCTGATTTTATTTCTCTTTACTATATCACCGATATAAGTTTCCTTAAACAGATTGTCCAGAATAGCCATTTTCTGTTCTTCCGTCTCAGCTAAAACAACAAGCGGAATGCCACCATAGGTAATGTATTCATTCCATCCATCATATCGGTTTCCATCATACACAGACATAAATTCAGAAAAGCTTAAGGGATACATATGCACTTCATCCCCTCTGCCCCCAAACTCGGTAGCTATATCTCTCGACAAAAACTTCGCATTACTTCCGGTTACAAACACATCACAATTTTTCTTATCAGCAAGTCCGTTTAATACGCTTACAAATTCATCCAGCAGTTGCACTTCATCTAAAAGGAAATAATATGTGCCGTCATCCTTTATTTGTTCCTTCGCCCATGGATAGAATACTTTTGGGTTCTTATACTCTATGTTATCGTATAAATCAAATGCCATCTCAATAATATGCCCCTCATCCACTCCGCTTTCGATAAGGTATTTCTTAAATATGGTACGTAGCAGATAAGATTTCCCACATCTCCTGATACCGGTCACTATTTTTATCAGTCCGTTATTTTTTCTCTTTATCAGCTGGTCCAAATAATAGTCTCTTTTTATCTCTTTTTCCATAATAACCCCAATTTCAAAAAGATATTTCGGTTAGTTATTACCAAAATTTCTTCCATTATACATCGCACAAAAACTAATTTCAAGTTTTTAAAAGATATTTTGGCAAATTATTACCGAAATATCTTCCAGAAGGTGATTACTCTATATTCAAAAACAACTACTTAAACGTATCATTTATCCTACAAGAATCTTCTCTTGCTCAATTGCAGCCTTTCTAAGTTCCTTGTTCTGTATTTCCTGTTGTCTGTATATCCCTTGTTCCCGACCTTACGGTCAGATACATATGAATAGTTATGTTTATCCTGCTAACACTAATGGTATATCCATTGACTTTATAACAAAAAGAAATATAATGTTCCTAACAGCATTAAACTGATAATGTCCGCTGTCATCATTAAATATGATATATTTATATCCATACCCATACTATCCCTCCTCACTCTCAGCAGCTGTTGTTTCATTCGGCACATCTAATTTTAGGTCAAAAGGAATGCCCTGTTCACGGATAGCGGTTCTCAAGAACATATTTATGGCAGTTGTCATATTCAGACCGAGTTCGTTGAAGATAGCCTCTGCCTGGTCTTTGATATCCTTATCAGTTCTAATATTCAAATTTGTGGTTGCCATTCTGAACACCTCCATTCAAGTACAGTATATGCAGAAAACCACTCACTGTCAGCACACTGTCATTATGCGAGTTGTAAATTTTCTGTTAAAATGCATCAAAATCACTCTGCGGCTGAATTGGAATCCGTGCTTCCGGTTTGCAAGTTAAACTAATCGCTTGCAAAAGTAAATTCTGGCAAATCAAAATATCATGATTTTTATGGAAGTTAGTTTTGCAA
>OLGY01001182.1_pt1 | contig 14160 bp, 10 predicted proteins | sample 1605951 | NCBI WGS metagenome assembly OLGY01 (sample SAMN03283280) | human gut metagenome | biome: human-associated habitat; material: feces | host: Homo sapiens | place: Peru | collected 2012
GGGTGACGAGGGCAAGACCAGCCGTGAGGGCGTGTACGCCGGCGGCGATGCCGTGACCGGTGCCGCCACCGTCATCAAGGCCATGGGCGCCGGTAAGGCTGCCGCCAAGGCCATCCACGAGTACATCCGGAACAAGTAATCTCTGTCAACAGGCATTCTTCCCCTGTTTCCTTCGGGAAACGGGGGATTTTTTATTTTTCTTCGCAAACGCAAATCTGGGGCGATTCATTTACTTTTGTGATGGTTTTATGATATAATGAACTTAACTTTATAAGGTGCTGCACCGCCTGCGGGCTGCGGCACCGCTTTTGGAGGGAACTGCCCATGCACCCGCTGCTCATTCTGGTACTGGTCTTTGATCTGCTCATCGCCGTGTCCTCGGTGCTGAACCTTGTGAACATGATGCGCGTCAACCTGATGGTGGAGGAGCGCAGGGCCGAGGCACTGACCGTGCAGCGGGTACGGGTGCAGAAGGCCGCCGCCGGGAAGGGCGGCATCCTGGCTTCCTGGTACGGCGTGTACGCCTGCCCGGCCAAGGACGGCACCGGCGAGTTCACCTCCTCAAATCCCTATGGCAGCGAGGCCGCCGTGCCCGCTTCCACCACCGTGGTGCCCCTCAAGTCCTCCGGTGTGCTGGAGCAGTGCGACATCGCCGCCCACCTGCGCCGCCGCCTTGTCCCGCTGTGGATCACGGTGGCCGCATTCTCGGCTCTGCTGGCGGCTTTCGTCCGCCTCTGAGCAGGCTCTTCCCCCTTCTCGTCTTTTCGGCACACGGCTTTTCCCCGGCGGCCCTCTGACCCACAGGCTGCCGGGGCGCGGTACGATGCCGGGAAAATATAAGTATAAAGGAAGGCAATTATGGAACTACTGAAACTACTTGGCATTGTCATCGTCATCGCTGGCTTTGCACTGAAGCTGGACTCCATTCTGGTCATTCTGGTGGCAGCCGTTGTGACTGCACTGGTTGGCGGTCTGGGCCCGGTCACTCTGCTGGAAACGCTGGGCAGCACCTTTGTGGCAAACCGCAGCATGGCCATCTTCATCATCGTGATGCTGGTCACCGGCACGCTGGAGCGCAACGGCCTGCGTGAAGCAGCCGCTGCCCTGATCGGCAAGTTCAAGGGTGCCACCTCCGGCCTGGTCATCGGCATCTACGGCGTGATGCGCTCGATCTTTGCAGCCTTCAACGTGGGCTTTGGCGGCGTGGCCGGTTTCGTGCGCCCCGTCATCATGCCCATGGCCGAAGGTGCCATTGTAGCACAGGGCTATGAGCCCAATGAGGAGCATGTCGAGGAGCTGAAGGGTATGGCTTCCGGCATGGAGAACATCACCTGGTTCTTCGGTCAGGTCCTGTTCGTGGGCGGCTCCGGCGGCCTGCTGGTGCAGAGCACTTTGGCCGGCCTGGGCATCGAGGTGGAGCTGGCCCAGCTGGCTGCCATCGAGATCCCCGTGTGCATCATTGCCACTGTGGTCGCCATCGTATTCTATGTGATCAAGGATCGCAAGATGATCCAGAAGTACTATAAGTAAGGGAGGACAGAAGAATGAGCTTTTTTATGAGTGCTGATTACAGCCTGTCCACCAAGGTGATGGAGATCATCTACTTTATCATCGGCCTGCTGTGCATCTACTGCGGTGTGAAGAACCTGAAGGATAAGGAGAACCCGGAACCCGTGGGCACCTTTATCTTCTGGGCCGTGCTGGGCGTCGTGCTTGCCCTGGGCCGCTGGCTGCCCTCTCTGGTGAGCGGCATCCTGGTGGTGGTGATGTGCATCCCCGCCATCCTCAAGAAGGTCAAGAAGGGCGCTGTCTCTGCTGCCACCAAGGCCGAGACCGAGGCTACCTACGAGAAGATCGGCATGAAGATCTTTGTCCCCACCCTGAGCATCGGCGCGCTGGCCGTCGTCTGCGCCATCACCGGCATGGGCATCGGCCTGTCCGCCCTGAACGGCGTGGCTCTGGGCGTTCTCGTGGCCATCATCCTGCTGATGATCATGAACCGCGACAACAAGCCCTCCACCTTCCTGAACGATTCCGAGCGCATGCTGTCCACCGTGGGCCCCCTGTCCATGCTGCCCATGCTGCTGGCCTGCCTTGGCTCCGTCTTCACCGCTGCCGGTGTCGGCGATGTGATCTCTGACCTGGTCAGCCACATCATCCCCGAAGGCAATGTGAACGCCGGTATCGTGGTGTACGCCATCGGCATGATGCTGTTCACCATGATCATGGGCAACGCCTACGCCGCCATCACCGTGATGACCGTGGGCATCGGCTACCCGTTCGTGCTGGCCCACGGCGCAAACCCGGTGGTCATCGGCATGCTGGCTTTGACCTGCGGCTTCTGCGGCACCCTGTGCACCCCCATGGCTGCAAACTTCAACACCGTGCCCGTGGCACTGCTGGATATGAAGAAGCCCATGGGCGTCATCAAGAATCAGGTTCCTGTCGCCATCATCATGATGGTGGTCCAGATCGTGATGATGATCCTCCTGAAGTGATTTTTTGTTGTTAGATTGAGTGATTCAATGGAACAGGCAATTCAGCACGGAGCCGATATCATTATTCGCGACTGGGTCCGGCTCCGTGCAGGCGAACGCATCCTGATCGTATCCAGCCAGAAGTATGCTGTCGAGGTGGCAGCCATGCAGCAAGCCGCACAGGCGGTGGGCAGCGTGGCGGATGTTTTGATGCTGGACGACCTGCACGAGCAGGTGGGCCAGTATTTCGACGACCGCGAGAACGCCTTTGACCCCTACAACGCCGTGATCGGTGCTGCCGAGTATTCCCTCATCACCACACGGGCCGTCAAGCGGGTCATTGCCCGCCGCAACCGGTTTTTGTCGCTGCCGCTGAGCACCAGCAACGGGCAGTCCCTGCTGAGCTACGACTTCCTGAACATGAGCCTGCCCAAAAGCAGGATCATGGCCAGCATCATCATGGCCTGCTACCAGAACGCCAGCCACATCCATGTGACCACGGAGCTTGGCACGAACCTGGATTTCAACATCGAGGGGCGTGTGCCCGGCTTCTTCAACGGCTGCTGCCACGACGGCAAGGGCCTTTCCTCTGCCAGCGTGGAAGTGTATGTGGCACCGGTGGAGAGCGACACCAACGGCACCCTGATCCTGGACGGCTCCATGGGCTATATCGGCATCGTGGACAGCCCCGTGCGGGTGGAGCTGCGCGGCGGCCGCATCGTGGAGATCGAGGACAATGCCAGCGGCAGGCGGCTCAAGCAGTTTCTGGCCCGCTTCCACGACCCGGAGAACATGGTGGTGGCGGCGGAGTTTGGCATCGGGCTCAACACCCACTCCCGCTGTGCAGGCAACTGCTACATCGAGGACGAATCCACCTATGGCACCTTCCATATCGGGTTCGGGCGCAACATCGCGCTGGGCGGTGTGCAGGATGCTTCCGGCCATTACGATCTGGTCACCCACGCTCCCTGCATCTATGTGGACAACCGCATGATCATGGATCACGGACAGCTCACCGTTCTGGAGCCGTCCATTTATATCTGAGAATCGAGGCTTTTTACTATGAAGATTCTGCTCACTGGTTTCGACCCCTTTGGCGGCGAGACCGTCAACCCCGCTTTTGAGGCGGTAAAGCTGCTGCCCGACACCATCGCCGGTGCCGAGATCGTCAAGCAGGAAGTGCCCACCGAGTTCATCCGTGCCGGTGAGGTGCTGGAAGCTGCCATTCAGGCAAACCAGCCCGATGTGGTCATCTGCATCGGTCAGGCCGGCGGCCGCTCCGCCATCACCCCGGAAAAGGTGGCCATCAACCTGATGGACGGCCGCATCGCCGACAACGCCGGTTATCAGCCCATCGACGTGACCATCCAGGAGGACGGCGAGACCGCCTACTTCACGTCCCTGCCCGTGAAGGCCATGGTGCAGAACATCAAGGACGCAGGCATCCCCTCTGCCCTGTCCTACACTGCAGGCTCCTATGTGTGCAACTACCTGATGTACACCCTGCTGTACCTCATCGACAAGAAGTACCCCAACATCCGGGGCGGCTTCATCCATGTGCCTTACGCCATGGAGCAGGTGGTCAACAAGCCCCTGGGCACCCCCAGCATGGACCTGCACCAGATCGCCCGCGGCCTGGAGAAGGCCGTGGAGGCCGTTGTGAAGAACGACGCCGACCCGGCTGTGAACATGGGCACCACCCACTGAGCACCCCCGCAGAGCCCTTCAAGGCACCCGCTGTGCATCCGCATGGCGGGTGCTTTTTTGTGGACGCTGGCGCGACAGTTCCCTGTACGCTTGCGGAAAACCGGAACAGGACGATTTGAAATGGCTCCGCGTGCGCTGCGCCATAATTAGAGGAAATATTATTTTTTATTGCAACTCCGGAAAATCTGCGGATTTTCCGGAGTTGCTTTTTCACCAGAGGGGTCATGGCGGGGAGTGGCATCTGATACCGGAATGACATCGTACCGGGAGGGACGTTACGGGATTCCTTTCCGCAAAACGCGAGTTCTCCTTCTGCGCTTTGGCCGCAGGCCAACAGCAGCAAATGCAGCTGCCCGGAACGGCCCCTCCCGTGAAAAAGCAAATCCGGCGGGGCCGCAGCCCTGCCGGATTTGCAAAATCTAAAATAATTTTTCTGCTATTTATGCCCAGAGCAAAGCGGAGGGCATTCTAAATCGTTTGCCGCGCCGGGGTTCACTCCTCCGCGTGGAGCGGCTCCGGGTAGGCGGTGCGGGTGCAGCGCACGGCACAGCGGGCGCGGCCGCCGGTGGTGCAGGTGAACAGGGTCAGGTCCCAGGCGTCCTCGTCGCTGGCCGTGATCATCTTGTCGATATCCGTGGGCTGGATGGTCTCCACGTTGGACACCTCATAGCTCCAGCGCTGGCCGTCCATGTCGGTAAAGTACACCTCGCTGCCCAGGGCCAGCCACTTGATGGGGCTGAAATGCTTGGCGTAGTTGTGGGCGCAGACCACCATGTTGTCAGCGTAGGTGGAGCCGGAGTAGCGGCCCGGGGCCATCTTGAGGCCCGCATAGCTCCACTCGCTCATCACGGGCAGTTCCAGCCCGATGGACGGGACGGACAGGTAGCCGATGTAGCCCCAGCCGTCGATGTCGGTGACGGTCATCTCCTGCTCCGGGTCCAGCTCCGGCTGGACCACCGGCTCTTCGTCCTTCGTCTTGTCCTCAATGGTCTCGGTCAGGGTCTCTTCCAGCTTGCCCAGGGCGTCCTGCGAAGCCTGGTCGGCGCGGTTGGCGTCCCACTGGTTATAGCCCAGCAGAGCCAGTGCGCCCAGAATGAGCAGGATGCCCACGATCATGCAGGCGCGGCCGATCTTCTGCTTTGTGTTCATGCCAGCGTCTCCTTCCGGTCCAGCACCCAGCCAACGGCAAACAGCAGCACGCCGCTGCAGGCCATGAACGGGATGGGCCAGTTCAGCTGGCCGCTCTGGGGCAGTGCATTGCCGTCCGGGCGGCCCGGCGCCACCGGGTTGTCCGGGTTGCCGGGGTTCACCGGGTTATCCGGGTTGCCGGGCGACACCGGGCGGTTGGGGTCGTTGGGATCGACCGGCATGTCCGGGGTGTCGGGCTGGGTGGGCTTGTCCGGTTCCGAGGGCTTCTCCGGCTTGGACGGTTTGTCCGGTTCCGAAGGCGTGCTGGGAGTTTCCGGTTCGGGCGGGGTCACCTCCTGCGTGGGCGCGCCCACCTTGGGGGTGGCGTCCACGGTGTAGAGCCAGCCGCTTTCGTCCGCCATGGGCAGCGACACCAGGAAGGAATTGATGGCCTCGTAGCCCTTGGAGTTCTCGGTCTGCACCACGAGGTACAGGCCCAGCGGCAGCGCGTCAAAGGAGACGATGCCCTGCTCGCTGATCTTATGGGTGGTGCCGACGGCGCGGGCGGGCAGCTTGGCTTCCAGCCTGGAAGCCAGCGTGCTGTCCGTCAGGTCGCCCAGCGCGATGCCGCAGCCCGTAAAGTCGGCGGTGTACACAAAGCGCAGGTCGCCGTTGGTGCGGGCCACGTCCGCCACCTTGTACACGGTGAGTGCGCCGCCCCGCAGGGGGACGTCGTTCTGGTGGTCGTACAGGGTCACGTCCATGCTGCCGGTGCGGCTCAGGTCGATGTTGGCGCTGGCCGCAGGGGCTGCCAGCGCGGGCAGTGCACAGCACACGGCCATGCACAGCGCCAGCAGAAGAGCGGCAAACCGGTTGTTTTTGTTTTGTTTCATGGCTGCTCACTCCTCCTCGTTCTGTTTCCGTTTGCGGACCAGCAGCAGGGCTGCTGCAGCGGCCAGTGCGCCGCCCAGCACCCCGAAGGGTGCCGTGCCCATGCCGCCGGTGGACGGCAGCTCGTAGCCGGTGTAAACGTAGTTCTGCACCGTGATATTGCCGGTCTGCACGCCGTTGTTGTCAATGTACACGTTCCAGTTGCCGGTGGTCGTTTCCTCCACCAGGTAGTGGTACGCATTGCCCTTCTCGTCCGTCAGGGGCAGCTTGTCCCCCGACTCGGACCAGGTCCAGTTGTTATCTGCGGTCAGGTCGGCTTCGGCAAACGGCGTTCTGTCCTTGTCATTGTCGGTGTACCGCCAGACCTTGATGTGGATGCTGTTCACCGCCGGTTCCACCGGCTGGCGGGTGTCGGCATCCAGCCAGAGCTTGCTGACGGTCAGGTTGCTGTAGCGGTTGGTATACTGGGCCGTGGTGGTCTGGGCGGCACTGCCCACCTGCACATTGCTGTTCAGGTCCACCGTCTCGTCATTCACGGTCAAGATGGTGGTGCCTTCAGCCACGCCTGTGGCATTTGCAAAGGCCTTCTGCTCATTCTCCGCGCTGGCGTTATTGCGGAACAGCAGGTAGTGCGGGGTGGCATCCAGCTGATAGTCCGTGGGTGCTTTGGTCTCCACGAGCTTATACAGCACGTCCGGTTTCAGGCAGCTTGCAGTCTCACTATTCAGCACAGCCAGACTGGCCTGACCGTTTTCGTCCGTGGTCAGGGTGCCCGTGCCGTTGCCGGTCCACGGGACGAACTGCCCGCTTACCGTATCGTACTGGTAAATGGTGAACTCCGCGCCCTTCAGCGACACGCCGGAGTAGCTGTCCTTCTTGCGCAGCACGAACTGTGCGGTGGTGGCCGTTGCATCCGCCTTGACCTGGTAGGTGATGCTGTCGGCGCTGGATTTGCTCTTGTTGCTCAGGGTCACGGTGTTGCTCACCTGGTAGTTGGCGGCAGCACTGCCATCCTTCACATTGCAGTCATACACAAGGATCAGGGCCGCCATATTGGGGATCTCCATATGGAGCCAGCCGTTCTTGTCCGCTTCCAGGATGCGGTACATGTTGCGCGGCACCTCTTCGCCGGTGGTCACGCCGACTGTTTCGTCGTAATTGTAAAAATACAACTTGACCGAGTTGACATCGCCGGTGGCGATGGCACCATTGGTGGTGCTGATGTTATCCCACAGCTCGATCTTCTCCGCTTTGGTCTGCCCGGCCGACAGATCCTCGTGGGCCGGGTTGATGACCACCTGATAGTGCAGCTTCCGGTCGTTGCCGGTGTCCTGCCAGCCGGTCTTTTTCACCTGCTCCACCTTGCGGGTGACGGTGGTGGTGGTGGTCTCGGTCAGCTCGCCCCAAGTGGCGGTGTTGGTGTAGGTCAGCTTGCCCACCGAGGGGTTCTTCCACGCAAGCTGCGTATCTGTTCCCACATCCACCTCGTACCGGATGCGGATGCGGTGCGGCTTGTTGGCATCCGGGTTATAGTCCTTGATCTTGACGGTAAGCTGCCGCGTGGCCGGGTCATAGGCTGCCGTGGCCTTGGCCGTGGTCAGCTTATCAGGCTTTACAAAGGCGTCCTCGTCCAGCGAGATCTTCACGCTGTCGATTTCGAAGTCCACATTTTCCGGCAGGATATCGTTGACTTCGATGGCATCCGCATCGTCCTGATCGGTCTGCAGTACCAGCTGGTAGCGCAGCTTGTGGCCGCCGATGTCGTTCTTTTCAAAGGTGTTGCTGCCGGTCAGATAACCGGTCTCGTCGCCGCTGCTCTTGGCCACGCCCTTTTCAAACTTCTTGTAGCTGCGGTAGGTATCGGTGTCCGAGGCCTTGCCGTTCACGCCGTCGATACGGATGGTGTTCTTATAGGTCCACACCTCACCGGTGGGCACGTCGTCGCGCTCCTCGTGGGTGGGGATGCCGGTCACCGAGATGCTGCGCACAGGGTTCTGGTTGTCCCCGGCTTTCACATGGATGGTAAAGCTGCGCACACGGATGGACGAGTTACCTGCGTTTACCTGTGTTGTGCCGTCTCTGTCGGCGTAGTAGGTCATCTCGATGGTGTTGCCCGCCTCGACAGCCTGCGCATAGGTCAACTTCGTGTTGTCGTGCATGGTCAGGGTCAGATTGGCCTTGATGGCGTCATCCAGCTCTTTTGCAATGGCATAGTGGGTGTCCTTTTTTTCCTCTCCTTGGTCGTTCTTAGCGTCGGCCAGCACATCCCACAGGGTAAACTCCGCTTCACCGGCCTTGTTGGTGGCCGAGAGGTTCCAGGTGGGCGTCTCGCCCCTGGTGGCAATGGATTTGCTCAGGCTCCAATCGCCCTGCCGCAGGCTGACCGTATCGCTGGCCGTGAAGGTTTTGCCGTCCTTGGAGGCCGTGGCAGTGTTGGTCACGCTGCCGCCGCCGATGGGGGTGGTGGTGCGGAAGGTGATCTCCAGCTTGTTCCGGCCATTCATATCAGCGGACGTGATGGTGTAGCCTTCGCCGTTGTTCCGGAATTCCTCCGCGCTGATCTTTTTCCCGCCGACGTTTACTTCGCCCACGATCTTTACGCCCGCCGGCAGATCATCCTTGACCACATAGCCCACAAGGAAGTTGCCGGTGATGATCGCGCTGGGCACACTGACCGTGATTTTCCACTCGATCTGGCCATCCTCCGGCTTGTACTCGCCCTTCTTGGTGATGCGCGCCTGACTCATGGTCAACTTCTGGTTGTCCTCTGCCTTGAGGCTGCTGCCAGCCTTGGCCTCCGCGTGGTTGCGGATAAAGCCGGTGCCGTCGGTGGAGTTGTTGAAGGAAGCACTGTCAAATTTTACCGCATAGCGCCAGACATACTTTTCGCCTGCGTCCAGGGCCGGGAGGCTGCTGAGCGTCACCGTGGTGTAGTCGCTGCCTTTTGTCAGGTCATAGGTCGGGAAGGTCTGTTGTTCCGTCAGCGTTCCCTGTGCATCCATCTTATACAGTTTAAAGCTGTCTGTAACATAAGTACCCAGCAGCTTGTACATGCTGTTGTTCTCGCCCCGGTTCAGGGTGTCGGTGATGGTCACGGTGTCCTTTGTGCCGTTCTTGGTCGAGACTTCCACGATGTAGTTCACGAGGAAGGTGCCGTCCGGCTGGTTCTCCACCAGCGGTTGGCCGATGCCCAGATTGCCGTAGTCTCTGTTGTGTGCACCGAGCTTGCGCAGGCTGATGTCCGCCATTTTCGGCTCGATGGTCAGGGTGTAGCCGTCCTTGAAGGTGAACTCCTTCTTGTCCTCAAAGTTGTCGGCGCTCGCCGTAACGGCGGCCTTGAAGGTACCGGTGAATGGCAGGCCGCCCTTGTCGTCGGTGCCGATGAACTTTTCGTCCGTAAAGGTCAGGGTCACAGTGCCGTCGGTGTCAACGGTGAAGCTGCCCACGACCTTTGCATTGTCGGCCTCGTCCTTGTCGGACTCATCCACGATGTTGCCCGTCACCACATCCGGCATGGGCAGGCCTTTGGGCAGCTGGTAGGTCAGGGTATTGTTGGTGGGCGTCAGCACACCGGGTTTCACGGTATACTTCAGGTTCACGCGGACGCGGGTGCCGCTGTCCACGGTCACGCTGCCCGCGCCGATAGATGTCCATTTTTTTCCGTCGGTCGTCTTTTCATAATTGACATCCGTGATCCAGGTGTTCAGATCATGGTCGTCCCCGGCAGCCAGCAGGGCGATGCCGTAGGGGTCGGCGTCACCCACCCAGTCCACGGTGGCCCCAAAGCCCTCCTCATCTTCCAGCAGCGCATAGCTGCCGTCCAGCTCCTCCTGGGAGCCTGCCGGGTCCTCCGGGGCCGCAGCGGTGGTCTCGGCGGCATAGGCGCCGGTCACCGAGATGACACTGGTCACGTCGGACATGGCAGCGGGCACCTCGGCCACCTTGCCGTCCACGTTGCCGGAGATCACGGTCAGGGTCCCGGCGTCGGGGTCCACGGCGGACACGACGCCCACCGTCTCGGTGGTCACGGTGCGGGTGTCCACCTGCGGCTCGGAAGCCGTGAGCTGGGCGGCGGTGTCGGGGTCCTCGTCCAGGTCCAGCAGGGCGATGCCATAGGAACTCTCGTCCACGGCCACCTGCTCGGTGGTGAGGGTGTTGTAGATGACGATATCGCCGGGCCTTGCGGTGGAGCCGTCGGCGTCGGTGAGCCACTGGGAGCCGCGCAGGTCACTGTGCAGGGCCATCACACCCGCACGCTGGGGCACCACCGTCTGGGGCACACCCGCAAAGTGCAGGCAGTAGGACAGGAACATCACGTCCCAGGCGCCGTAGGGGTTGCCGTACCAGGCACCATAGCGGGAGTAGCCGCGCAGCACCTGCTGGTCCTCCACATCCAGCTTGAAGTTCTTGTCGCTCTGCTGGTAGTCCAGCTGGGACTTTGCCACGGTGAGCAGGTCCTCGGCCCAGTTGCCGTTCAGGGCCACGTTGGCCGCGGCCTGCCATTCCTCGGCAGTCTCCACGTCGGCCTGGGTATCGGCCAGGCACTCCACGGTGTGGTGGTGCTCCGGGATGGTGCACACCAGCTCCTCGGTGTAGCAGGCGTCGGTGTGATGATGCAGCACCGGCTCGTCCGGGGTGGTCTCGGCCGGCTCAGTGGGCAGGTCCACCACGGGGCGGCTGGCAGGCATTTCCTGATAGGCGGGGTTGGGTTCTTCCACCAGTTCGCCTTCATCCAGGCCGCACACCAGCTCATACTCGGTGGTGTAGCAGCTGTCGTCGTGGATATGCTCGAACTCGCCGCAGATGAGCGCACCGTACTCGTCAAAGCAGTCGTCGGTGTGCTCGTGCTCTTCCTGACAGCAGGTCAGCACCCGGTGCTCCTCGTAGCAGGCATCGGTGTGCTCATGGGGCACCCAGATGGTCTCCGGCTCGGTCTGCACCGGCTCTTCCAGCTCTTCCGGCTCAGCCGCGCTGTAGGCGGACACCGGATCGGTGCTGCTGTCCGAAGAGGTGACGGGCGTTTCCGGTTCGCCCTCCTCGTAACCGCAGGTGAGCACTTTTTCATAGCAGGCCGCCGTGTGCTGGTGCTCCTCGTAGCCGCAGTGGTAGTCGGCAGTCATGGAGATGCCCACCCCATGGAGCTGCCAGTTGACGAACAGGGTGGTGAGCAGGGCCAGCACCAGCATCAAGGCCACATAGCGCCGGGCCTGTACATGCTGCCTGCGGAACCGCTCGGTCAACCCGTTGATGATATCCTTCATAGTAAACACGTCCTCTTGGTTCGCTCTGTGCCCTGGCAGCCGCACACCGCTGCAGGCCCACAGAAGGGTCAGTTCCTCGTTTGTGCAACAAAAGCGTCACAAAATTTGTTCGATACATTGTTATTATACCATTTTAAGGCATTCATTTCAACTCAGGGGCGTGCTTTTCCGGCAAAAGAATGCACACGATGCGCACCATGCAAGGGGTCAGGGGCAGCCACAGCACCGTGCAGCCCAGATTGAACAGGGTGTGGGCGTTGGCGATCTGCCGGGCCAGCACGGCGCTCTCCGGCCCATGGGGCGAGACCAGCCGCACCAGCGCGGTGAACTGGGGCAGCAGCAGCCAGCACACCGCCGCCCCGGACAGGTTGAACAGGGCGTGGGCCGCCGCCAGACGTTTGGCGTCCCGGCTCTGCCCCACCGATGCCAGCACCGCCGTGACGGTGGTGCCGATGTTGTCCCCCAACAGCACCGGGATGGCTCCCGCAAGGCCCAGCAGGCACCCGCCGTCCGGCCCGGGGCGGGCGGCCACCTGCTGCAGCACCGCAATGGTGGCGGAGCTGCTCTGCACGGCAAGGGTCATGCCCAGCCCTGCCAGCAGGCCCAGGCCGGGGCGGTGCCGCACCTGGGCCATCCACTGCCGGAACACCGGCCCCGCTGCCAACGGCTCCATGGCCTCGGCCATGACCGCGATGCCCTCAAACAGCAGGCCGAACGCAAACAGCGCCTGCCCGGCTGCGTGCAGACGCCCGCGCCCCGCGAGCCAGAGCAGCAGCCCCGCCACCAGCAGCAGATACCGGGCATCCTCCAGCCGGAAGGCCAGCAATTGCGCGGTGACCGTGGTGCCGATGTTGGCTCCGAACACCACCGGCACGGCCCGCTGCAGGGTCAGCAGCCCGGCCCCCACAAGGCCCAGCACCAGCACCGTGACCGCCGAGCTGCTCTGCACCACCGCCGTGACCGCCGCCCCCGTGAGCACCCCGGCCAGCGGGTGGGCCGTGAGCCGGGCAAGGGCCTGCCGCAGGGTGTCCCCCGCCGCCTGCTGCAAAGCGTCCGTGAGGGTGTCCATACTGTATAAGAAAAGTGCCGCCCCGCCGAACAATTGCAGGATCATCCACAAACGCTGTTCCATGCCCGATGCCCCCTTTGCTTTATGTGTATGCGGGACACAAACGTTTGTGAACTTTTATGAAACAATCCCTGCAGGGGGTTGCAATCCGGCCTGCAAAAGGCTATTATTATCAAGCGTTAACAGTTAACAGCTGTTAAGTAATTTTTGAGAGGAGGGATCGTGTGTCTGAGGAATCCACGTTGAGTTTCCGTGGGCTTTGCCGCTACATCCACCGGCTGAGCAAAGCATCCAAGGCCGGCATGAAGGCCGCTCTGGCCGACTGCCCCAAGCGCCACTTCCCCATGCTGGAAGGGCTGCAGGGCTGCATTCGTCTCCATGGACAGGACGGTGCCGTTTATATCTCCGATCTTGTTCAGGAGCTTCATCAACCGCTTCCTGCCATTTCCCGCACGGTGCGGCAGATGGAGCAGGACGGCCTTGTGGAACGCTTTGCCGACCCTGCCGACCGCCGCAAGACGCTGGTGCGTTTCACGCCCAAGGGATACGAGGCCTGCCGACAGTGCGAGGCTGCTCTTGGGGACTACTTTTCCAGTGTCATGGCCCGGCTGGAGCCGGAACAGCTGGCCCAGATGGAAGCGCTGCGCGGCGCGCTGATGGAAGCCATTCTTGCGGAAAACGCTGCGCGTACCACCAAACCGAAGGGAGAACCAAACCATGACAAAGATCTTTAAGCAGCTGGCCCGTCACTGGGCCGTCTGCCTCGTGGTGTTCGCACTGCTGTTCGTGCAGGCGTACTGCGATCTGTCGCTGCCGGACTACACCAGCAAGATCGTGGACACCGGCATCCAGCAGGGCGGCATCGAAAGCCCCCTGCCTGCCACAGTGCGGCAGAGCACGCTGGATGCCCTCTCGCTGCTGATGCGCGAGGAGGACGCCGCTGCCTTCCAGAACGCCTACACCGCCGACGGCGATGTGCTGCGCCTGCGCACCGACCTGACCGCCGACGAGCGCACTGCGCTGGAAGATGCCGTGACCACGCCGGACATCGTGCTGTATCTGGCGGCCGCCCAGGCAGCCAACACCCCCGCCGGGCAGACCGGCATGGGCATGACCGGCCTTGCGGACCTGCAGGCCTCCGGTGCCGACCGCAATCCCGACACGGAAACCGAGACTGTGGCCCCCACGGCCAAGGACCTGGACACCGTGTGCGGCCAGTTTGCCGCCATGAGCCAGATGCCCGGCTTCCGCCGCGACGCCGTGCAGCAGCAGCTGACCGGTGCCATCGGCCAGCTGGACGACACCGTGGTGGAGAACCTGAAGAGCCAGGCTCTGCTGCTGGTGGGGCTGGAATACGAGGCCCAGGGCATTGCCCACGATGTGCAGATGCACTATTTATATAAGGTAGGCGGCCAGATGCTGGCCCTGACCCTGCTGATGGTGGCCGTGTCCATCGCGGTGGGCTTCCTGGCCTCCCGGGTGTCCGCCGCCATCGGCCGCGACCTGCGCCGCGAGACCTTCTCCAGCGTCATCCACTTCTCCAATGCGGAGATCGAGAACTTCTCCACCGCGTCCCTCATCACCCGCACCACCAACGACATCCAGCAGGTGCAGTTCGTCTGCGTCA
>OLGY01001193.1_pt1 | contig 14070 bp, 11 predicted proteins | sample 1605951 | NCBI WGS metagenome assembly OLGY01 (sample SAMN03283280) | human gut metagenome | biome: human-associated habitat; material: feces | host: Homo sapiens | place: Peru | collected 2012
CTCGCGACCTCCGCCTCCCTAAGACGGCGCTCTAACCAAGCTGAGCCACACCCCGAAACGCAAGTAAGATGATACCATGGAATTTTACAAAAAGCAAGAGTTTTTTTATAAAAAGTTAATTTGCCCATTTTAAGGCTATTGTCGTACAATATAATAAGCGCAAGTGAGTCAGCACGCTTGCATGATTGACGAACAGCAACATTAGCGAACGAATATCCTGTGAAGCTAATACATAAAACAGTGGAGGACAGGCTATGGCCAATATAACAAAACTGGCACTGGAAGCAGCTTTGAAAAAGGAACTTCTCACGAAGCCGCTGGATAAGATCACCATTAATGAACTGGCGGAGGACTGTGGGATCAGCCGGATGGCTTTTTATTATCATTTCAAAGATATTTATGATCTGGTAGAGTGGGTTTGTGTGGAGGATGGCACGAAGGCACTGCAAGGGAAGAAGACCTACGAGAACTGGCAGGAAGGCTTCTGTCAGATTTTCGAGGCAGTGCTGGAGAACAAACCTTTCATTATGAATGTCTACCGCTGCGTGGATCGCCAGAAGATCGAAAGCTATTTAAACAAGCTGACCTACCAGCTCATTGCGGACGTGGTGGAGGAAAAATGCGCCGGCATGCAGGTGGCGGAGGAACACAAGGAATTCATTGCCGGATTTTACAAATACGGTTTTGTGGGTGTGATGTTAGACTGGATCGACCGGGGAATGAAGGATGATTATCATAAGATTGTTGAAGAACTGGCAATCACTCTTTATGGAAACATCAGCCGCTCCATTGAAAATTTTGAGCAGACGGAAAAGAAAGTCTGAAATAGTATAAGTACTTTACAAAAAGGGCAGGATGATAAAAACTTTATCATTTGCCCTCTTTTGTAAATTGGTTTTCTTATAAAAAAGAAGTAGGATACTACTTGTAAACAGAAAAACATTTGAGAGTCATCAAAGAAAGGTGGTAATCATTATGGCAAAAAAGAATAACATTGGACTGGGTCTGGCAGCACTGGCAGTAGGTGCAGGCGCAGTGGCAGCAGTATCCAAAGGACATAAGGCAGAGGTGAAAAAGGAGGAGAGAAAGGCAGCCGTCAAGGCAGCCAAGAAAGACTACCGCAACACCGAGCTTGGAAGATACGACAAGAACAGTAAAGGCATCTATTATTCCAACGGTAACTACGAAGCTTTCGCAAGACCCAAGAAGCCCGCAGGAGTGGATGAGAAGAACGCATACATCGTAGGCAGCGGTCTGGCATCTTTAGCAGCAGCGTGCTTCCTGGTACGTGACGGACAGATGCCCGGTTCCCACATCCACATCTTAGAGGCAATGGATATCGCAGGCGGTGCCTGTGACGGTATATTTGATCCTACCAGAGGCTACGTCATGCGTGGCGGACGTGAGATGGAGAACCATTTCGAATGTCTGTGGGATCTGTTCCGCAGCATCCCCTCTCTGGAAGTACCCGGAGCCAGCGTACTGGATGAGTATTACTGGCTGAACAAGGAAGATCCCAACTACTCCCTGTGCCGTGCGACGAAGGATTGCGGACAGGATGCCCATACCGATGGCAAGTTCAACTTAAGCCAGAAGGGCTGCATGGAGATCATGAAGCTGTTCATGACAAAGGACGAGGATCTGTATGACAAGACCATCGAAGATGTTTTCGATGATGAAGTATTTAACTCCACCTTCTGGTTATACTGGAGAACCATGTTCGCTTTCGAGAACTGGCACAGCGCACTGGAAATGAAGCTTTACTTCCAGAGATTCATCCATCATATTTCCGGACTGCCTGACTTCAGTGCCCTGAAGTTCACCAAGTACAACCAGTACGAGTCTCTGATCCTTCCCATGAAGAAGTATCTGGAGGCAGCAGGTGTAGACTTCCAGTTCAACACCGAAGTCACCAACGTAATCTTCGATATCAATGACGGCAAAAAGGTGGCAAAGGCTATCGAGTGTAAGGTAAAAGGCGTAGAGAAGGGCATTGTCCTCACCGAGAACGATCTCGTATTCGTTACCAACGGAAGCTGTACCGAGGGTACCATCTACGGCGACCAGAACCATGCACCCAACGGTGACGCAGAGGTTCGTACCAGCGGCGTATGGAGCCTGTGGAAAAATATCGCAAAACAGGATCCTTCCTTCGGACATCCCGAGAAGTTCTGTTCCGATGTCTCCAAGACCAACTGGGAATCCGCTACCGTGACCACACTGGATGACAAGATCATTCCTTATATCACCAATATCTGCAAGCGTGACCCCAGAAGCGGTAAGGTCGTAACCGGCGGTATCGTAAGCTGCCAGGATTCCAAGTGGCTCATGAGCTGGACCATCAACCGTCAGGGACAGTTTAAGGAGCAGGACAAGAATCAAGTATGTGTATGGGTATACGGTCTGTTTACCGACGTACCCGGCGATTACATTAAGAAACCCATGAAGGATTGTACCGGTAAGGAGATCACCGAAGAGTGGCTGTATCACTTAGGTGTGCCCGTAGAAGATATCGAGGATCTGGCAGAGCACAGCGCAGTTTGCGTACCTACCATGATGCCTTATATTACCGCATTCTTCATGCCCAGAACCAAGGGTGACCGTCCCGATGTCATTCCCGATGGCTGCGTGAACTTCGCTTTCTTAGGTCAGTTCGCTGAGACACCGAGAGACACCGTATTCACCACAGAGTATTCCGTAAGAACTGCTATGGAAGCTGTCTATGGACTGTTAGGTGTGGACAGAGGTGTGCCTGAGGTATGGGGCAGTGTCTATGACGTCAGAGAGCTTCTGGACAGCAGCGTGAAGCTGATGGATGGTATGTCTCCTCTGGAGATCGAACTGCCCGGACCTTTAAATGCACTGAAGAAGCCGCTGCTTCGCGTAGTGAAGGGTACTGTAGTGGAAAAACTGCTGCGTGACCACAATGTGATCAAAGACGGCATGCTGGATTAGAATTGTATATGGAATAAAAGTGCGAAGACTCCCATCGGAAAGATCCGGTGGGAGTTTTTTATGCAAAAAAGCTTCTGTAAAAACCATGTAAAGAAAGTTGAACAAATGTAAGCGGTTACATAATACTAAAGTACTATACAAAACAAACAAAAACACAATGACAAATTTCAACATTATGCACGAAAATGGATACTCTGTCAAAAAATTATCAATTTCGTCTTGATATTCTTTTGGTAGATTGTTACAATAGCAAAGTACTAAAACACCGGAGACGAAATGCTCCGGTAATGGTTTGGGTTACAAAGTTTTGTCAAAAATATTATAAAAAGGGAGACAAAGAAGTATGAAGAAATGGGTATATTTGTTTACCGAAGGTAATGCAAACATGCGCGAACTGCTTGGTGGTAAGGGTGCGAACCTGGCTGAGATGACCAACATTGGTCTGCCGGTTCCTCAGGGCTTCACCATCACAACAGAGGCATGTACACAGTATTATGAAGATGGACGCGAGATCAATGAAGAGATCCAGGGTCAGATCAACGAGTACATTACTAAGATGGAAGAGATCACCGGCAAAAAGTTCGGCGACCACGAGAATCCTCTGTTAGTATCCGTTCGTTCCGGCGCGAGAGCATCCATGCCCGGTATGATGGATACCATTCTGAACCTTGGTCTGAATGAGACCGTTGTTAACGTAATCGCTGAGAAGTCCGGTAATCCCCGTTGGGCTTGGGACTGCTATAGAAGATTTATCCAGATGTATTCCGACGTTGTTATGGAAGTAGGTAAGAAATACTTCGAGCAGCTGATCGATGCAATGAAAGAGAAGAAGGGTGTTAAGCAGGACGTTGAGCTTACCGCTGACGATCTGAAGGAACTGGCTGGTCAGTTCAAGGCTGAGTACAAGGCTAAGATCGGTGTAGACTTCCCTGATGATCCTAAGGAGCAGCTGATGGGCGCTATCAAGGCTGTATTCCGTTCCTGGGACAACCCTCGTGCAAACGTTTATCGTCGTGACAACGATATCCCTTATTCCTGGGGTACTGCTGTTAACGTTCAGTCTATGGCATTCGGTAACATGGGTGATGACTGTGGTACCGGTGTTGCATTTACCAGAGATCCGGCTACCGGCGCTAAGGGACTGTTCGGTGAGTTCCTGACCAACGCACAGGGCGAGGACGTAGTAGCAGGTGTTCGTACACCTATGAAGATCGCTGAGATGGCTGACAAATTCCCTGAGGCATTTGCTCAGTTCCAGGAAGTATGTAAGACTCTGGAAGATCATTACAGAGATATGCAGGATATGGAGTTCACTGTTGAGCATGGTAAGCTGTACATGTTACAGACCAGAAACGGTAAGAGAACCGCTCAGGCAGCTCTGAAGATCGCTTGTGATCTGGTAGATGAGGGCATGAGAACCGAGGAAGAGGCAGTTGCAATGATCGATCCTCGTAACCTGGATACTCTGTTACATCCTCAGTTCGATACCGCTGCTCTGAAAGCTGCAACTCCTATCGGCAAGGGCCTTGGTGCTTCTCCCGGAGCTGCATGTGGTAAGATCGTATTCACCGCAGAAGATGCAGAAGAATGGCATGCAAGAGGAGAGAGAGTTGTTCTGGTTCGTCTGGAGACCTCTCCCGAAGATATCACCGGTATGAAGGCTTCCCAGGGTATCCTGACCGTTCGTGGTGGTATGACCTCTCACGCAGCAGTAGTTGCTCGTGGTATGGGTACCTGCTGTGTATCCGGTTGTGGCGACATCGCTATGGATGAGGAGAACAAGCAGTTCACTCTGGCTGGCAAGACCTTCCATGAAGGTGACTGGCTGTCCATCGATGGTACTACCGGTAACATCTATGATGGCGAGATCAAGACTGTTGACGCTACCATCGCAGGTGAGTTCGGCCGTGTAATGGCTTGGGCTGACAAATATCGTAAGTTAAAAGTTCGTACCAATGCAGATACTCCCGCAGATGCTAAGAAGGCTCGTGAGCTGGGCGCTGAAGGAATCGGTCTGTGCCGTACTGAGCATATGTTCTTCGAAGAGGACAGAATCGCAGCATTCCGTGAGATGATCTGTTCCGATACCGTTGAGGAGAGAGAAGCAGCACTGGAGAAGATCCTGCCTTATCAGCAGAACGACTTCAAGCAGCTGTACGAGGCTCTGGAGGGCAACCCTGTTACCATCCGTTTCCTGGATCCGCCTCTGCATGAGTTCGTTCCTACCGAGGAAGCTGACATTGAGAAGCTGGCTAAGGCACAGGGCAAGAGCGTAGAGACCATTAAGACTATCATCGCTTCCCTGCATGAGTTCAACCCTATGATGGGTCACAGAGGATGCCGTCTGGCTGTTACTTATCCTGAAATTGCCAAGATGCAGACCAAGGCTGTTATCCGTGCGGCAATCGAGGTTAAGAAGGCACATCCCGACTGGAATGTAGAGCCCGAGATCATGATCCCTCTGGTATGTGAAGTGAAAGAGCTTAAGTTCGTTAAGAAGGTAGTTGTAGAGACCGCTGATGCTGAGATCGCAGCTGCCGGTGTAGATATGAAGTACGAAGTAGGTACCATGATCGAGATCCCCAGAGCAGCTCTGACTGCTGATGAGATCGCTAAGGAAGCTGATTTCTTCTGCTTCGGTACCAACGACCTGACCCAGATGACCTTCGGCTTCTCCCGTGATGATGCAGGTAAGTTCCTGAACGCTTACTATGACACCAAGATCTTCGAGAATGATCCGTTCGCTAAGCTGGATCAGACCGGTGTCGGCAAGCTGATGGAGATGGCTATCAAGCTTGGTAAGCCTGTAAATCCTAAGCTGCACGTTGGTATCTGTGGTGAGCACGGCGGAGATCCTTCTTCCGTAGAGTTCTGCCACAAGATCGGTCTGGATTATGTATCCTGCTCACCTTTCCGTGTACCTATCGCAAGACTGGCTGCTGCACAGGCTGCTATCGCTGATAAGTAGGATCCGACTATATTGAAATATTAGAGAAGGTATTACAATATAAAAAACCCCATGGTTCGTAAGAATCATGGGGTTTTTGGGCGTGGAAAAATAAAAATGTAAAAAAGCGCAGAATATGTTATACTATATCTGATGTGCGGTCATGCACAGGAACCATAAATGATAGAGAAACAGGGTATTACAATGGAAAATTATCAGGAACAGTATAATCAGGAATTACATCAGCAGGAGATTAACTCGAATTTACGGACATTGAAGGGATATTTCTGGATCGTTGTGACCATGCTGGTACTTTGGCTGCTGACGCTTATGCGTATTTTTATCGTGGATGCCGGAATTTTTACCATGGCGGTGGGAATGTCCATGGTCATGGGAATTCCTGTTTTGTACATTTACAAAAAAGTTGATCTGTCGAAGCACTGGGTAAAATATGTGTTTTTAACACTGATCTGCGTGATCTCTGCGATCTTTGCCGCCTTTTTGTCTTTCCATGCAGTGCTTATCTATGTATTACCTTTACTTCTGGCAGTGCAGTATCGGGAGAAACAGACGCTTTGGATCACTTATGCAGTGAACGATGTGACCATGACCATCAGCATGGTGGCGGGATTCTACCATGGAATCTGTGATCTGAACCTGCTTTTGGGAAGTAATCACACCAGAGACTGGTATCTGGAACAGTGGGCGGCAGGAACACTGCAGTTTGACGTTGAGCCGGATCCGGTGTTTGTGATCCTTTTCTACGGCGCGCTGCCCCGGGCGGTGATTCTTTTGATGTTCACTGTCATCCTGTGCTATATCAGTATCAGCAGCTATGAGGATGCACAAAGAATCGCTGATCTGACTTATCGCAAAGAGACCGACCTGGGAACGCATGTGTACAATAAGAACAAATATGAGGAAATGATCGAGACGTATTATCCGGAGGTACACAGACTGGCGGCTATTTTCTGGGATGTGAATAATTTAAAATATGTCAATGATAAATACGGGCACGCCGCCGGCGATGTTCTGATTCAGACATTATCCGCCGTACTGTATGAATTGTCGACGGACAGACGCAAGGTTTATCGTGTGGGCGGAGATGAGTTTGTGATGATTATCGAGAATCCGGTGGAAACCGAGATAGAGTCCATGATAGAGTCTGTAAAAGCCGATCTCATGGAAAAAGACGGGCAGGGAGACATACCAATCTCCAGTGCCGTGGGCTGGGCAGTTGGCTGCGGTGTGGATATCCGTAAGATCGTGAATGAAGCAGATACTAAAATGTATGAGAATAAAATACGGGGAAAGGAAAGCAGAGAATAAGATGGCAAACTGGGTGAGTGCCGGCTGCGGCGTCATAGCCAATGAGCTGGCGCAGGCAATGGAAAAAAGAGGACAGAAGCTGTATGGTGTTGTGAACCGGACGCAGGAGAAGGCAGTCGCTTTTGCAGAGAAATACGGTGTGCAGAATGTATTTACAAGTTTTGAGGAGGTATGTGCGGATCCGGCGGTGGATATCATCTATATCTCTACGCCTCATAATACGCATATTCAATTTTTACGAAAAGCTCTGGCGGCAGGTAAGCATGTGTTGTGCGAGAAATCCATTACGTTAAACTCCGAAGAACTGGAAGAAGCCATGCAGCTGGCGAAGCAGCATGGCGTGGTTCTGGCGGAAGCTATGACAATTTACCATATGCCAATCTATAAGGAACTGTTAAAGCGAGTGGATGCGGGTGACCTCGGAGAACTTCGCGTGATACAGATGAACTTCGGAAGTTATAAGGAATATGATATGAAGAACCGGTTCTTCAACCGAAATCTGGCGGGCGGTGCATTATTGGATATCGGAGTATATGCGCTCTCTTTTGTAAGAATGTTCTTAAGCTCCTGTCCGGATCAGATCACCTCACAGGTGAAACTTGCACCTACGGGAGTGGACGAGCAGGCGGGAATCCTTTTAATGAATCCGAAGCAGGAGATGGCGACAGTGACATTATCTCTGCATGCCAAGCAGCCCAAGAGGGGCATGCTCTCTTTTGACAAGGCTTATGTGGAGATGTATGAATATCCCAGAGGACAGAAGGCAGTGATCACCTACACGGAGGACGGTCATACTGAGGAGCTTCGGGCAGGTGCTACAGCGGATGCCCTGGTCTATGAGGTAGAGGATATGGAGCGGGCAATTGCCGGACAACCGGAGGTCATGAAGCTAAATTATACGGAAGATGTCATGCATATGATGACAGAGATCCGAAAACAGTGGGGACTGACCTATCCGGAGGAAGAGCAGACCAGGGGAAAATACTGATGATACGAAACAAGAGTCTGGGGAAGAGACTTCTGGCGGCGGGCTTTCTGCTGATATTTAGTATGAGCGGCTGCGGAACAGACAATGCGATAGAGTTAACAGGGAATACAATAGGGAGTGGTGGAATAGAAGCTGCGGCAACGGTGGATTCTGTTGAGATGACTCCAGAGCCTTCTCCGGTGCCCCGGCAGGAGCTGACTACTGCGGACCGCATGGCGGACCGGACGAAAGTGAAAGGCATCTATGTCACCGGTCCCAAGGCCGGCAGCGCCGGAATGGAAGATCTGATCGGATTGGTGGATGAGACAGAGCTGAATGCCATGGTCATTGATGTGAAAAACGATGAAGGAAATGTGACGTTCCGGCTGACGAATGAGGAGATTACACAGGACATTCCCGTACTGGACCGGATATCCGAAATGCAGGCAGGAGTGCGCTACATCCGGGATATTCAGGCTCTGATGCAGGAACTGAAGGATCATAATATTTACACCATTGCGAGGATCGTGTGTTTCAAGGATCCCATTCTGGCGGCGGCGAGACCGGAGCTGGCACTGACGAAACCAGACGGCAATCCGGTGACGGATGCCAATGGTCTGGCATGGGTGAATCCCTACAGGCAGGAGGTCTGGGAATATCTGACAGAACTTGCCGAGATGGCGGTAGCCCTGGGATTTGATGAGATCCAGTATGATTATGTGCGGTTTCCGGTGGGATCGGATGCCAATGCAGCGGACTACGGTGTGGATATGGAAGCCTATCCGAAGAGGCAGGCAATACAGGATTTTCTCGCTTATGCAGGAGAGAGACTTCATGAAAAGGGATGCGTGGTTACGGCGGATGTCTTCGGCACTATCATCGGAAGTGAGACCGACGTGCAGACGGTAGGGCAGGATTACGCGGCGCTGGGACAGACTGTGGATGCCATCAGTCCCATGGTGTATCCCTCTCATTATGCGAACGGGGTATTCGGACTGAAGGTACCGGATGCGAATCCTTACGAGACGGTATTGGCGGCAATGCAGGGTTCTGCCGAAGAACTGCAGGAGATTCCGGCGGCAGAGCGGGCTGTGGTGAGACCTTGGCTGCAGGCGTTTACCGCCACCTGGGTTCCTGGGCATATTTCTTATAACGGAACACAGATCAGAGAACAGATTCAGGCAGTCTATGATGCCGGTTATGAGGAATGGATCCTGTGGAATGCGACAAACCGCTACTCCGCGGAAGGACTGCTTGGTGCAGACGAGGTAGAGGATAATGAAAATAATCAATAAGATCATGATAGGGATTGCAGTGATCTGCCTGCTACTATGTGGCGGGATCCTGGTATTTGCAATGAATCCGGATATGACCGATGCTCTGGCACAGAGGATGTACGGAACCGGAAATAATGCGGAGACTGTGACAGAGGGGGTGACGGGCAGCGGTAATCCGGAAAATACCGATGCGGATGGCAATATTCGTGTGACACTGCCCAATGGAACACTGGGAGAAATGAACGGCTATGTGGCTCCGTCGATGGATGAACTCCGGATTCCGGAGGATGTCAGCAGCAAGAACGGATTTCAACCGATCCAGCCGGAGGAACAGCAGATTCCAGATCAGGAAGCACAGAACCTGGAGGAGACACTTCCTACCGGAGATCTGGGAACAGATCTGACATTTTCGGCGGAAAAATATCCTTATTACCAGATGCTGTCGGAGGAGCAGCAGGCTGTTTATCGACAAATCTATGCAAATGCAATGGAGCTGACAGCACGTTTTGCTCCGGAGAGAACCGTGACAGCGGGGGATGTGAAGAATGCTTTTGAGGCGGTCATCGGAGACCACCCGGAACTGTTCTGGCTGGAGACCGGATATTCCGGGAAATATATGGGGAACGGGCAATGCGTAGAGATTGATTTAAAATATAACAGCACGGCAAATGATCTGGAGAATGCACGGCAAAGCTTTGATGCGGCGGCACAGAATCTACTTGCCGGTGCAGAAAATCTTGGCAGTGATCATGAAAAAGAGAAATATATTCATGATGCACTGGCGGCAGCAGTGACCTATGATCTGGCGGCGGATAGAAATCAGAGTGCTTACAGTGCGTTGGTGGATGGAAAAAGCGTCTGCGCCGGTTATGCCAGAGCTTACCAGTATCTGTTGCAGCAGCTGGGAATTTCCTGCTATTATTGTACCGGTTATTCCGGAGGCGATCATGCCTGGAATATCGTAAAACTGGACGATGGTTATTACAATGTAGATGTGACCTGGGATGATGCGGATACGATCCGTTATGATTATTTTAACAAAACGGATGCGGATTTTGCTTCGACGCATGTGAGACAGAATCTGTCGGTGTATCTGCCGGCCTGCAACGGCACTGCTTACAGACAGGAGAGTACGGCGGCAGGCAATGGGCAGTCTGACGATTCCCTCAGCGATTATATCAATCCGAATCCCCAGGAACCCCTGCGATATCCCAGTGGTAACACCGAAAACTCTGACAGCGGTACCGCAGCCACACCGGCTCCCAGAAGTGACGCTGTGACGGATTTAAACGCTTATTATGCAAACTGTATTACACAGTTAAGTATCCTGGGGAGCGGAGATCAGCATTTTGACAATGTGGTTTCCAAGAGTCTGTGGAGTACCATTGAGCAGGCGTATAATACCGGAGCCTACGAGCAGGGATATGTGGCGGAGGTGCTGAAAAAGCTTGGTGTGGAGAACTTTGTGATTCAGCTGCAGCTGGTAGATCTCGGGGATGGATATTACAGAGTATATCACAATGTGGTGACCTATTAGTGATTTGATGGTTCAGAGAAAATCAATCAAGAGGAACACTGTTATCAAAGAAAGATTTCAGTGTTCTTTTTTGTTTGCATCATGGAATAATATTTATAAAATAATATTAAGAATCATTACTAATATTATTGACTAATAATTATAAATACGCTATAATCATGATAAAGAAATAAATAAAACAGATCAGGAGTGTCATACTACATAGAAATAGCGTAGGCAGTATGGCAGATAGAAAATAGAAAAAGGAGAGATCTTATGGATAAAAAAGCGATGTACAAATTAAGTTATGGATTATATGTGGTAACTACGAGAAATGCAGAGAAAGCAAACGGCTGTATCGTCAATACCGCGATCCAGGCGGCTTCCACTCCGAATCAGATCTGCGTCTGCATTAACAAGGCAAACTATACCCACGATATGCTGTTAAAAACCGGTGTGTTTAATGTATCCGTACTCAGCAGGGCGGCAGGGTTTCCGCTGTATGAGCGGTTTGGCTTTCAGTCAGGCAGGGAAGTGGATAAATTTGCGGATTATACAGCATATAAAAATGCAGAGAACGGCGTGCCCTATATCACAGAAGGCACTAACGCCTACATTGCAGTAAAAGTTACACAGATCGTGGATCTGGGATCGCATACTATGTTCATCGGAGAAGTGACGGAGATGGAAGTATTAAGTGAAGAGCCATCCGCAAACTATGAGTATTATCAGGAAAATGTAAAACCCAAGCCGGTAGATACAGGGAAGACTGCAGACGGTCAGACAGTATGGCGCTGCACCATCTGTGGCTATGAGTATGTGGGAGAGGAACTGCCCGAGGATTTTATCTGTCCATTGTGTAAGCATCCGGCATCTGATTTTGAAAAAGTGATAAAGTAAATGACAGGAGGTCAGAATTATGAGTATTGACAGTAGAAAGGTAGTTGTAGTGGGCTGCGGATTTGTGGGATCTTCTTCCGCGTTTGCCCTGATGCAGAGTAAGCTTTTTTCGGAAATGGTATTGATCGATGCCGATCATGATCGTGCGGAAGGGGAAGCTATGGATATCAGTCATGGCATGGCATTTGCCAGCCCCATGAAGATCTATGCGGGTTCTTATGATGATATTACGGATGCCGCAGTCATTGTGATCACCGCCGGTGCCAACCAAAAGCCCGACGAGACGAGACTGGATCTGATCCGGAAAAACAGTGCCATTATGAAGTCCATTATCGGGGAGATCAAAAAGAGACCCTTTGAAGGAATCCTGCTCATTGTCTCCAATCCGGTAGACATTCTGACTTATATAGCCCTGAAGGAATCCGGCTATCCGGCCAACCGGGTCATCGGTTCCGGAACGGTACTGGATACCGGCAGATTCCGGTATGAACTCGGAGAACATCTGGGAGTGGACAGCAGAAGTATTCATGCCTTTATTATCGGCGAACATGGAGACAGTGAACTGGCAGCCTGGAGCGAGGCGAGAGTCGGTGGCATGCCTATCAACGATTTCTGTGAATTGCGGGGACATTATGACCATGAGGTATCCATGGAGAAAATATTTAACAGTGTGAAAAACAGTGCCTATGAGATCATTGCGAGAAAGCACGCAACCTATTACGGAATTGCTATGGCTGTATGCAGGATCTGCGCAGCAATTGTCCGTAATGAGCAGTCCATTCTGCCGGTATCCAGCCTGATGACGGGAGAGTACGGACTGGAGAATGTAGTGTTAAGCATTCCCGCTGTGGTGGATGAAAACGGTATTGAGACGGTGGTTCCCATTGAATTAAATGAGAAAGAACTGTCAGAACTTCAGCAATCGGCAGCTGTATTGAAGAAGGTGATAGCGGAATTTTATCCGGATTAGTCTAAAGGTTTTAATAATGTGAAATGACTGCGCTGTGTCTGCAGGATCCCAAGCTTTGTAAGCTTGCCGAGTTCCGCGGACATGGCGCTTCTTTCTACTCCCAGATAATCTGCCAGTTCCTGACGGTTGAAGGGGATGGTGAAATCGTTGGAACTTTTCATTTTTGCCTGATCGGTCAGGTACGCCATTAGTTTTTCTCTGGTGGTTTTGCGGGAGGTATATTTGATTTTCTGGTTCAGATACATGTTGTTTTGTGCCACGATCCCCAAGAGATTGCGGATCAGGGTATGGTGAAACTCACAGCCGTTGTCACAGGTATTTAACAGTTTTTTCCCATTTAAAAACATAATAGTGCAATCCTCCGCAGCCACGATATCCACAGGAAGATAAGGAATCCCGGCACAGGAAAAGGCCTCCCCGAACAGGGAACCCTCGGAGATGGAAGCGGTGATATTACGGTTGCCGTAGTAATCATCCTGCAATATGTGAATGGAACCTGATTCAATGATTCCGATAAAATCCGCCGGATCACCGGCATGCCTGATATACTCCTCCTTTTGATAGGATTTTGTATAGGCGTGCAGTCGCTTCAGCATAATGGGAATATCTTCGGGTAAAATGTTCTGAAAAAGAGGATTGCTCATAACAAATTCTCCTTTTGTTGGAAAACTAACATACTTGATGGGATGATTCTAGTATAATCCCCTCAGAAAGTCAAGGAGAGTTCCGGAAAGGAAGGATAACGATGTATAAAAATATTGAAAAACAGACGAAATTAAATCTGAAGGAGCTGGTGAAATACCAGGAGGGGCAGGTAGTCAGCAAGACTCTCGTACAGAACGATTATGTGAGTATGACGATTTTTTCCTTTGACAAGGGCGAGGAAATCTCCACCCATGCAGCAGGCGGTGATGCTATGGTAACCGTTTTGGAAGGCAAGGGCAGATTCACCGTAGGCGGCGAAGTATTCTACTTGGAAGAGGGCGAGACTCTGATCATGCCTAAGGATATCCCTCACGCAGTATACGGTGAGGAGAGATTCAAGATGCAGCTGACAGTATCTTTCTGAGTTGTAGAAAAAATGCGGTTCTCTTTTGAGGTTTGTGCAAAATACCGTTTGTTTGGATTTCTTTGTTGGAAAAACAACATAATGAAATTCTGGATTTTGCAATACTGAGAAAATAACACATCAAGATGTGGGACAAATGG